>OJLB01000003.1_pt1 | contig 254905 bp, 170 predicted proteins | sample 1596861 | NCBI WGS metagenome assembly OJLB01 (sample SAMEA3904681, study PRJEB24821) | metagenome | biome: Builtin; feature: hospital; material: surface | place: USA | collected 2013-06-06
TAAGGAGTCGTCGGCAGCGTCAGATGTGTATAAGAGACAGCTCGCGTCAAGAGGCGGCGCATGAAGGGAGTGAGACGCCAACGGATGAAGCCCTCTGAGATAATCTGGCCAGCTAATGTGACCGTCACACTGGAAGATTCACCAGCAGCAAGTAAAGCTACGGCGAAGAGAATAGCCGTGGACTTTCCCGTGGTATCGCGAAGGAGAGCAAATGCTTGAAACAAATCGCCGACCACTTCTCGTTCGCCTCTTTCGTTGTGTCCATAGAAAAAAGCAGCGGAAGCTACGATTAGGATAGCGCTGTTGATCGTAATAGCAAACAAGACAAGACAAATAGCGATGTCCCATGAAGAGTGTTGCAATGTTATGTTAAGATACTGGAACGAAACCGCCTTAAGCGGGGGGATTTTATCGGTCTGGAGCACCTCGGGCACCCGTATATTTGACGCGACCAAGCGGCGCCAGACGGAGCGCATCATCCGGAAGGTTCTGTATCGACTTGTGCTAGCGTCATGAGTCGGTCGTTCCCCTTCGTCAGTGGGCTCATTCTGAGCAGACGAGGAATCCGAGTCGAGATCAGACTCGCCGTCCAGTCGGTCAATTGTAGCAAAGTGAGAGCCAAGAATCAAAGAATGAGGCATGATGGTGGCGCCAAGAATGGAGATAGAAATATAAAGACCTTGTGATGATATAATTGTCGAAGAAGGGACATATCCATGGAAAACATCGCCCCAATTTGGCCGAACGCGGCCCAGTAGCACGCAAAAGCATACCAGCACAATCAAGACCAGTACACCGATGATCATTTCGAAGAGACGGACACCGGATGAGGGGCGATATAGACACAGAACAAGAAAAACATCCACGGTTGTTATCATCACACCAGCCCAGAGCGGAAGAGCTGGGAATAATAGATTTAGTGAAATAGCAGTGCCGATGAGTTCGGCTAACTCTGTGGCGACGATAGCAACTTCATTTACAATGTAGAGTGGAATAAGTAAACCCCAGTATCGGAGACGGTACTTCCACAATGGCACAGAATACGGCTCACTCTGGTCAATGGGTAAGCCTAAAACCCAACGACGTGTCTGAGTTGAAAGGTCCAAGCCTGTCACAGCTCCGAGACGACAACATAGTATTTGTAAAAGAACTGCAAATAGACCTGATAGTAACACAATAAAGAGAAGCTTATAACCGAAACGTGATCCAGCTTCCATATCCGTAGCCCAGTTACCAGGGTCACAGTATGCAACCGCAGCGATGAGACCTGGTCCTAGGAATGAGATATGTCGCATGAGAGTGTCACCAACAACCTTATACCATGGTTGTGGATGTTGCTGCCGTTGAGGAATTCCCATGTTGCGTGGTCAAGGAGCTTCTTTTTCTGGGCGAGTAACCACCAAATGCACCCAACCACACACACAGCGGCAGTCGCACCGTATGCTAAAATGCAAGCTACCGCAACTTCACCGCTCCCAAGACGACTTGGTGCGCCAGGTCCGCAATGTTGAGAAACCCCGGACGCAGTCTTGATGAAGCCAAAATCCTGATGCGGCCGAGTAGAAATGAACTGCGTTTTGACCCAATCACTGATGCGCAACTACTGTCTGTCTCCCGGAGAGGCGCCAACAACCCCTATTCCCAAGCAAGAACCCAGCCGGCCAACTCCACTCGTCGAGCTATACGACTGGCGCCGTCGAGGTTCTTATGCCCACCCTCCCTGTGCTGGACACTCCACATTTGTTTGCCTACGGGCACTTCACGTGATATATCTTCATGGGCTGTAAGTGAAGCGGCCGCAATAGCGATTCTTTACCAGTATGGTGAAGATGACCTTGCCATCAAGTATGCTTGCGTTGCGCGCGCCCGCGGCCGTGCGATACGCAGCGCCGCCATTGCTGTCGTTCTCTCGCAGCATATTTACGGGTGCTGCTGTCATGCAAGCGCCGCAGCCATTCAGGCAGATACCCAAGGCACATGTGCTCGCTCAAACTGCGACTCCAAAAACACCACTAGATGTGGCAAAATCATACCCTGACCACCCGCTGATGCAGTTTTTCCAGATGGTACCTATGGAAATTCCGAAGGAGGGTACGCAAGGACGACATGCCGACGAGCGCGAATCAATCCCTGTTCCGCATTCGGTGACGGAGTCTGATCTTAAGCGTGACTTCGGCTCGCGAGCGTGGCTAGCTCCTGAGCTGCGACGAAAGAGCAGTGCAGATTTGCATACGCTTTGGTATGTCCTTCTATTGGAGCGCAATAAACTGGCAACGAGTTGGGAAGAATTGAAGCGGCACCGGGCGGACGGGTCGGCTCACATGCTTGGGCAGAGTCTTTCGCATCGTCACCACAGGGTACGTAAGATGCATTTTCGTTGATTTTTGAGCATGAATGAGCTGACATATTTTGCGTATAGGTGCGCAAGTCTATGGCGCGCATCAAATATGTATTAAATGAACGTCGATTGGCATTGATGGAGGCGCAGCGTCGCGCCCGCGAAGATGTCGAGATCCCTCCCGAGGATGCATTTGATGGAGATCTGTTTGAAAAGTCGCCATATTCTTCGTGAGGCCATGCATTGTCTTATTATGAAGAGAATTTTCTCTGGACCTTCGTGTTTCACCCTTCCATCCAAAGTTTCGAACCTGGCAAGGGCGGCGCATGAAGTTTGGGACTATACTTTGGTCAAATAGTATTTTTTTTCCTATGCAGCCGCCGACATAGCTTGGTTGGTGATAACCATAGTCTAAGGTCGTGAAGGGATGAGAGGGACTTTGCTTTGTCGCTCAGCTATTTTATCGCAAGTGGCTTACGCGCTTGGTTTGCTTATGTAGATACGACCGAGCCAAACGATGTGTGTCGGTTGTCGTACATGACAGAGAATAACCCGTGTGGAGAAACGACGTCTGTGCATTGACGAGACAGAACGAATCAAATGCAGTGTGCGCATTATACAGGACAAGTGAGCTAAAGAGGAGTGCCACTGACGGCTTTCCGGTGTAGCTTTACGCCACCACGATGCTGGAGGGCGTCCTAGCGTCCGTACTCAATCGATTCCTCGCATCCTATGTGGATGGATTGAATACGAACCAGCTCAATGTCGCGATATGGAGCGGTGACGTAAAGCTGCGAAACCTGCGCTTGAAGCGCTCTGCGCTGGACAAGCTGCGCCTGCCTATTGACGTAAAAGAAGGGTACTTGGGCCAGCTTACCCTCACTATTCCATGGTCCAACATAAAGGGGAAGTCCGTCCGGATGCTCATCGAGAATGTGTCGCTCTTAGCGGTACCACGCGATGCGTCTGTGCCGGTGGATGAGGCGGAGGAGGACGAGCGACAGCAGGCTCTCAAGCAACAGAAGCTCATTCAGTCTGAACTTTTGTATTCAGGTGCTTTGGAGAAGACTGAAGAAGATGCACAAAAGACAGAGTCATTCATGAGCTCACTCTTTACGCGCATTGTTGATAACGTGCAAGTGACAGTGCGAAACATCCATATACGATACGAAGACGCGCTCTCGTCGCCGGAGCACCCGTTTTCACTTGGTATCACACTCGCCGAACTGTCGGCTGTGTCTACTGATGGCAATTGGGAGCCCACGTTCGTGCACAACTCTGCGTCAGGGATCCACAAACTGGCGCGCCTGGACTCTCTAAGCATCTACTGGGATGCTGGCACCGAGTTCCTGACTACGACATCCTCGGAAGATCTCCAGCAGAAGTTGAATGAGCTGATTGCGTCGAAAGACCACGTGCCTGAGCACCAATATGTGCTGCAACCAGTGTCTGGCGTGGGCAAGTTTGTGATGCGGCGTCGGGCGACAAAAGAGCAGGCAAAAATGGACGCACAGCTTGTTTTTGATCAGATTGGCTTGACGCTAAGTGACGAGCAATACAGTGATGCCCTGAGCATGCTGAACCTGTTCAGTTTTTATGCGCGGCAGGCGCAGTACCAGTCCTTCCGGCCCACAGCGGAGGAGCTTGAGACGAATCGGCCCCTCGCGATGTTCCGGTTTGCTGCGCGTGCGATTGTAAACGAAATGCATCAGCGCCGACGCGTGTGGACGTGGGAGTATATGCGGGAGCGCCGTGATCTTCGCCGCGAGTATGTTTTGCTCTTTAAAGAGAAGGAGCTTGCTGAACAACAGACGGCCGAGGGGCAACTGATCCCAACGAGTGGCCGTCTACGAGAGCTGGAGAACAAGCTGGATCTGCGAGACATCCGATTCTTCCGCTCAATAGCGCGTCGACAACTTCGGAAGGAGCGGCTGGAAGCGGCCCAAGACGCTGAAGCGCTGCATGCGCCACCGAAGCCGGCGTCGTCGTCGCGTGGATGGCTCGGATGGATGTGGGGCTCAGGCGCGAGCGATGCGAAGGATGCGTCGCCCGTTCTAAACAAGGCGCAGCGAAAGGAGCTGTTTGATGCGATTGAATGGGACGAGAAGACAGGCCAGTCGCTGCGTGCGCCATTTGAAGAATTGCCGCCTGACGTGGTCAACCTGCATGTGACGGCGAAGCTGAACCGCGGCTTGTTGGCGCTAAAAGATCACAGGGCTGGACAGCCGGTCATGTCGCTGATGTTTGACAATCTCCAGGGAGAAATGAGTCAGCGGCCACACAATTTTGACACGTCTGTGACGCTGGGCGCGCTGCGTGTGGAAGATGGGACGAATGACGAGAGTCAGTTCCGTGAGATTGTGCGTGTCAAAGACCGGGGTGACGATGATGACTCGTCGATGCCGCTGCTGTACATGCGCTTCGAGCACAATCCACTGGATGGACGTGCGGATAACGCGCTGCAATTACGCACGCGGTCGCTTGAGATTGTGTACCACGCGTCGTACTTGGAGTCAATCATGCACTTTTTCAAGCCGCCAGAGTCGGAGCTGGAGCTGATTGGCGCTCTGTTAGATGTGGCGAGCTCGACGCTCGAGGGACTTCGGCGCGAGACACGGGCGGGGCTCGAGAATGCGCTTGAGAACCACAAGACGATCGATCTGGTGCTGGACATTCAGTCGCCCATTTGGGTGATCCCAGAAGACGTGACGACCCGCGATGGTCGGCTTCTAATGCTGGATGCAGGACATCTAGCGATGCGATCGCTTCTGGCCGAGCCCCAGACCATGGACATGATCCGTGCGAAGCACTTCCGGCAGTACACGGAGGAGGACTTCCGGCAGCTAGAAGAGCTCATGTACGACCGCTACATCCTTAAACTCGACGATGTCCAGCTCGTGCTTGGCGATGGGTACGAAGCGTGCATGCACAGTTTGCAAGTGCGAGATGAACGCGAGCTTCATTTGCTCGAGCGCATCAATCTCTCATTTACACTGCACAACTCCATCTTGCCGCGCGCGCCGAACTTGACCAAGTTCAAGGTCACGGGCACGCTACCAAGTCTGCGTGTGCACTTCTCCGACAACAAATACCGCGCGCTTCTGCAGCTGATTCAAGTGGCCATTCCAAGCACAGGGTCGTCCTCGACGTCCAGGTCTGAAGCGACCGCATCTGTGTCTGTGCCGCAAGAGTCAGCGCGACGGCTGGGCGAGGTATCCGAAGCGGCGCCACCAGACACGCTTCGAGTGCCATCGGACGCAGCCCCGTCTGGACAGACTGGGACGCGTGCTGCGACTCAGGTCTTCAACCCTTTGCAGGCACGTCGTGAGCGCCTTGCTGAGCAGATGCGCGGCGATGCAGATCAATTGCTTCTCACGGACGACGATTCTAGTGCGTCGAGTGACGACTCACGCTCAGAGCACGATGCCGAGACATATGAAGAGTCACAGATCACCGACTCCTCGGAGCTCTTGACCGCGCAGCAAAAGACGTTTGAGTTTGATCTGGTCGTGGACGAAGTGTCGGGCACGGTGAGCAAATCCGGGGCCACTACGAAAGAGGACCAACTGCTAGCGGAGGCCGTATTCCAGCACTTCCGTCTTGGAGTCTATGTGACGAAGCACAAGCTGCAGGTCGATGTGCATCTTGGTTCGCTGGACTTGGTCGACTGCGTCGTGGAACAGGCGCCCATGTTCCGCCATATGATCACCTCGCGGCCGCTGGAGTCAACGACGGGCCGTGCAGAGAAGCCGGAAGCCGATGCTCATGATCTTATATTTGTACAATACACGCATGTCAGCCCGACGGCACCTGACTTCCACGAACAGTATGATGGGATTGAAAGCTCGTTGAACGTCAACCTTTCGACCATCAACTTGATGATTACGCGCGTGACAGTGCTCACAGTATATGACTGGATCTTGCAGACGTTTGTGAACGGCTCGGACGAACAGGATGACGATAGCGATGAAGCAGACGACCCAACGAAAATGGACGACGACGATGTGTCGCTTGTCAAGACGCCGCAAACAGCGATCGGCTCGCCTGTTCCTGCACGACGGCTCTCTCTGCCGCAATCGCAGCCGCGATCCAAGTCGCAGCCAGTCAAAGTGCCTGACGACGTGGCTATGGCGGGCGGGCCCGCCAAGGCTTCGCACTATGCGGCAGACGATACATCGTCGCCGGCATCGACATCCAAAACACGCATCCGCATCAAGCTGTCGTCCATCCTGCTGCGACTGAACGACGACGGTGCACTTCTTTCGACACTTACCTTCTCAACAGCCGATATCGCCCTTTTGCTGCGCGCGAATACAATGCGAGTCGCAGCTCGCGTCGGGTCGCTGTCTCTCCTTGATGAACGACAGCGGGAGCGGGCCGATCCATCGTTCGCCAAGCTCTTGTCGATCGAAGGCAACGAACTGGTAGACTTTGCCCTCGAGACCTTCTGTCCACACGATGCACAATACCCCGGCCACGACACGTCTATCTGGCTGCGGTGCAACACGCTGAAACTGATCTTTGTGCCAGAACCGTACGCGGATCTACTTGCATACTTTGCCAAGTTTGCGAAGATGAAGGCCGTGTACGATGCAGCCAAGGATGCCGCGTCGGCACAAGCATCGCAGCTACAGGCGAGTCATAGCCTCACACGGTACGATGTGCTGGTCAAGACACCGATCGTCGTGATGCCACATGACCTGCGCACGAACGACCAGATGACAGGTTACCTGGGCGAGCTGTATGCGCACAACACCTTTGCGGCGAAAGACGATACGACGGAGTCTGTGCTTCACGCGGGTCTGCGGCAGATCCGGCTGATGACATGCATGGAAACCGAGGAGTATGACGGCGTGCATGAGCTCACATTGCTCGAAGATGTTGACATTGCCTTCAAGATCACCGAGCGTGCGCCGATGGTGCGAGGTTCTGCGGCCCAAACACCCACAGCACCAGCCAAGCCGTCGCAGGACACGCTGGAGCTCTCTGCACAAATGACCGATATCAACGTGAAGCTGACACAACGACAGTATATTCTGGCACTCGCCCTTGTGCGCAGCCTGTCAGTGCTGTCGATGCCCGACGACACAGACGTACTGCCGACGGACATTATGCCCGAGGAAGATGCTGCACGAGCCCTTGAGACGGTCGAAGCTCAGACGCCCGCGGAGCCAGGACCCCTCCGCAAGTTGGTGGGCCAGTTTTCGCTCAACAAGGTGCGGCTCGACCTGTATGACGAGACGGCCATCCACGTGGACTCGCTGGAACAGGCGAGCTTGTTCTGCTTCACGATCGAAGACACCGTGCTCAAGATGCACCAGCACCCAGAGACGGGCATGGAGGTTGAAGTGGATGTGCGCACATTCTCTGTCACCGATACGCGCAAATCGCGCGATACACACTTCCGCGAAATCTTCCCAGCCATCTCGACCAAAGGCATGCAGCAGTTTATGCTCAACTACACAGTGTCGCCGCCCCCAGAGTGCCATGCACTTGTCGTCGTCACCGTCGACAGTCCAAAGCTGATTTTCTCATTAGATCCACTCTTTGCGCTCGTCGCGTTTGTGTCGTCGGGACTTGACGATGAGCCAGAGAGCACCGACTCCAAGCCGAAAGCCGCTATGACCGGCGGCACTGTGAAGAGTGTGCGGCGCGGCCTGCCGCCCACGGCCGCGTCCATGCGTGCGACGCGTGCGCCATACGCGATTAACATGGACACCATGCCACAAGCGCCATCGACATCGACCTCAACAGCCACCGCGAACTCCACGGCAGCCGCTGCTTCATCGTCGGCGTCCGCAGCACCTGGGACGTCATTCCGCGTAAATGTGGTGGAGCCGCGCATCATCTTGTTGTCGTCACCGACACGCCCCGACTCGGAGGCCATTGTGCTCCAGATGCGCCAGGTCGTCTTGTCGCAGCAAACGATCCTGGCGCTCTCGCTGACGCAGCTGGGCATGTTTGTGTGGCGGATGAATTCGCCGAATGACCGGCAGCGCCTGCTGAGCAACCTCGATGTGTCGTTGTCGATGGACTCACGCATGACGCCATCGGGCAAGATTACCAGCGTCGAGATCGACATGGGTCGCCTATATGTGCGACTCACACGCTCGGACATTGAGTTGCTCGTGAGCGTCGTTAGCAATGCCATGGCCCTGTCCAAGCCCGATACGGACGTCGACAGCACCTCGTTGGCCTCAACGAAAGCGGCCGCGGCCAAGCCGGCGCCAAAGCGGACGGAACCGGCTCGGAAAGGACCCACGCCGTCCGTGCTGAACAAGCTGGCCGATGCGTTTGAAGACGACGGCCAAGTGCTGTTCTCGCGGGAGGAGCTCACAGTGCGAGGCGCAGGCCTGCAGTGCATTCTTATTAGCGAGCTGCACATGCTGCCGGTACTGGACCTCGACGTGAGTCCATTCAAGCTCCTGCTGAACGACTGGTCTGCTGACATGCGCATGAGCACGGAGCTGGACTTGGGCTTGAACAACTTCAACCTCGCCACATCCAACTGGGAGCCGCTCGTGGAGCCGTGGACTGTGTCGCTTCGGTACGAGAGGAACCTCGCACCAGAAAGCAGCACGTTTACGATCTCGTCCGGGAAGCGGCTGGAAGTCAACATCGCGGCGCAGCTCATCGATACGACGACCAACATGTTCATGTACCTGGACCAAGACAACCGCCTGAAAGAAGAAGCCCGTCACATGGCTCCCTTCCGTATCCGCAACCGTACAGGCTATCGGCTGACGATCTGGTCCGAGACGCCGTGCGGATCCACGACATCGTCGGCATCGTCGTCGTCCGGCACGGCACGCAATGCGCCCCATCACTTGGATGACGGTCACGACATGCCTTGGACATTCAGCGACTGGCGCACGATCCGCGAACAGACGACCGAGGCCACCTACAACCGCCTCGCCGTGCACGTGGACGACATGCCTTGGGAGCGTGTGCGGCACATTGCCGTCGACCGTGAGGGCGAATACGTCATGACGCTGCGACCCAAGCTGAACCGGGTCAGCCACCGCCTCCTGTGTGAGGTCAAGTTGGTGAACAACATCAAGGTCATCACATTCCAGTCCACGTTCCGCATCGACAACCGCGCGCTCATTCCCTTCGAGGTGGGCTTGCTCGACGAGCAGGGGCAGGTCACGACATCCATCCTGCGCATCGAGCCGGAGACATACTCCGCGCTGCCGATCTGCGACGCGTACGACCGGCGCATCAAGGTGCGGCCGGATCCAGGCCTCGGCTACGCATGGTCGAACGAGTCCGTCGGCTGGCAAGATCTGCTTGCCACAGCGTCACATACGTTCGTCTGCCCGGCGCTCGATGAACGCGAGGCGCCCTTCCAGTTCCAAGCATTCGCGATCCATGACGCACAAACCATGTCGCGTCGAAACTATCCGCGAGTGACACTCGCTATTCGCGCGCCCGTCGAGATTGAAAACGTCCTGCCGTACGACATCCACTACCGCCTGTTCGACAAGAACCTGAACCTGAACTGGTCGGGCTTCCTTCGCAGAGGCGGCGTCTCACCCGTGCATGTCGTGGCATTGCAGCACTTGCTCCTCCTGAGTGTCGAGCTGGAGGACTCCGTCTACTCGCCCAGTGAGTTTGCGATCATTGCGTCCGACAACCCAGACGACTTCCAGGTCGAGAGCACCCTCTCACTCGCGGACGAGTCGAACCTGAAGCTCGAGCTCCGCCTTCACTACCACACCTACCCCGACTCTGGCGGGGCCTTCAAGGTCCAGATTTATGCGCCATACATCTTCCTGAACTTGAGCCAGCTGCCCGTCACGATCAAGTCGCGTCCGTGGGCTGGCCACTCCAAGATAGTTGCCGGCCAAGACTTGCATGAAAAAGACTACGATGCGTCAGAGCACAGCAAGCCGTTCCTTCTCTCACGCCTGCGGGAGAGCAACAACCGCTTCATGCTTCGCACGACCGACTCCAGCTGGTCCAAGCCACTCTCGTTCGACGTGATCGGCTCAGAGGTCGGGGTCGCGATCCCCTCTGTAAATGGCGACCTCGAGCTGCAGCTCGGTCTCGACATCGAGGACGGTCTCGCCAAGTTCAAGCTCAGCAAGGTCGTTAAGCTCGCGCCACGCTACCTCATCCACAACCTGCTGCCGTTCGCCGTGCGCCTCGCCGAGTCCCAGGGCGGCGATCCGATCTTGATCGACGCCGGTGATCGTGTACCGCTCCATTGGCTGCACGTGGCATCCAATAAGCATGCCACCATCGCCTACCATGACGCGGCATCCGAATGGACAGCGCCCTTTAGCATCGACAACATCGGCTTCGTGTACCTGCGTCTAATCCAGCACAACGAGCCACAGCAACTCGTCCAAGTGGATGTGCAGGTCCATGGTCCGACGGTGTTTGTGCGCTTGATGCCCAGCTCCGGTGCGTGGCCATTCCTCTTGCGCAACGAGACGCAACACACGGTCGTGTTCATGCAGACCGCCTCGCCAACAGAGTCGCAACGCAGCACACGCGATACGAATCCCAAACGGTACGTGCTCAAGCCTCGCAGCAAGATGAAGTATGCTTGGGACTACCCGGCCGATCCCGACAAGTACATCCGCCTCCAGATCAATGGCAGCGAGCGCGTCATCAACATCCTGGAGATCGGTTCGCTTCTCCCGTTCAAGTTTGCGGCTCGCGACAACCTGTCCGCGGGCGTCGTCTCTCTCGATGTGCGCGCTGACGAAACGACCCAGACTCTTGTCATCTCCGACTACACCGAGTCCAAGAGCAACTTCAAACTGCTGCGTGACACCGGTGCTGCCCCCGGTGTCGGCACCGTCGCCGCTGCGAATGCCGGCCACGGCAGCCCTGGCGGCGACATTCGCTTCAAGGCCGTCGACATCGATACATCCATTCTCTTCGCCTTCAACATCGAGCTCACCGGCTTGGGCATATCGCTGATCTCGAGCAAGGTGCGCGAAATTGCCTACATGACCTTCCGTGGTCTTGAGCTGAGCTACTCAGAGTCCCAGGTGACGACAGCCGTCAACGTCATCTGCAAATGGATTCAGATCGATAATCAGACACTCCACGGCATCTTCCCAATTGTACTGTATCCAACTGTCGTGCCGAAAGACGGCAAAGAACTCGACGTGCACCCAACGCTCCAGGCGTCGGTGATTCGTAAGAAGGACGAGTCTCACGGTGTCCAGCACATCAAATATGCCTCTGTGCTGCTCCAAGAGCTCACGACCGAGATCGACGAAGACTTCCTCTTTGCCGTATATGACTTTGTGCGTGCCAGTAGCGTGCGTGCCGAGAAGGAGTTTGACGAGACGGTGTACATTGAATATCCCGACACGATTCCCGAGCCCCCCACGCAGGCCACCAGCAGCCAGCAGGTGTACATTGAGATCCTTCACCTGCAACCAATCGCACTCAATCTCTCTTTCATGTCGACAGATCACGACGAGGCAGACGAGACCGAGAGCTCTCGCACTCTCTTCTTCTACATCTTCAACATGCTTACGATGGTGCTGGGCAACGTCAACGAGGCCCCCGTGAGACTGAACGCTCTTGTGATCGAAAATGTCCGTTTATCCAAAGACGTCCTGCTCAATCGTGTCGCTTACCACTACGGCCAAGGTGTCTTGTTCCAAGTGCACCGCATCCTTGGATCGGCCGACTTTCTTGGCAACCCGGTAGGTCTGTTCAACAACGTTAGTTCCGGTGTCGCCGACATGTTCTACGAGCCGTACTATGGTCTGATCATGCACGGTAATCGAGAGCTCGGCTTCGGTATCGCCCGCGGCGCTAGCAATTTCGTCAAGAAAACCGTCTTTGGCGTCTCAGACAGTGTCTCGAAGCTCACAGGCTCCATCAGCAAGGGCTTAGCTGCCGTCACGATGGACCGCGACTTCCAGTCCCGCTGGCGTGCCAAGCGCTTCCGCAACAAGCCGAAGCATGCTTTCTATGGCATCGCCGCCGGCGCCAACTCGTTTCTGACGAGTGTCGCCAGTGGCATCGAAGGCCTTGCCCTCCGCCCACTCGAAGGCGCGGAAGATGGCGGCGCGTCTGGCTTTATGCAGGGCCTCGGGCGTGGTCTGGTCGGCGCCCTGACAAAGCCTGCCGCCGGTGCCTTTGACATGGCCAGCAGCATCACCGAGGGCCTGCGCAACACGACGCTCGTATTTGAGCAAAACAGCATCGATCGGGTACGACTCCCCCGTTTCATCGCTAGTGACCACGTGGTGCGTCCATTTTCAGAACGCGAGGCTCTCGGTCAGATGTGGCTGCAGACCATGGATGCCGGCCGCCTCGTGCGTGATGAATACGTCGCCCACATCAATACTCCTGGTCCTCATGGCGGTGCGACCATCATGCTCACGGAGACACGCATCCTTTACGTGCGCACGGCACATCTAAAGGCACTCTGGGAAGTCGTGTGGTCCGATCTGAGCACAATCTCGCTCGAAAGCAATGGCATTTCGCTCGTACTCCGTGGTGGGGTCCTCGGCCCCTATCTCACCATTCCGGAAGAAAGCACACGTCTGTGGCTATTCCGCCAGGTCTCAGGCGTCGTGCAGAAATACAACGCCGCTCATGCTTAGATGACCGACACCCGTGCATTCTGTCATGCACGTCTCCCATACTTCCTGTACTCTTTATTTGCTTCCTGCGTCACGCGCAATGCCTGGGCGACTCTCCTCCGCTTTCAGTCACTCGCGCATCAACGGCAGCCGCTATACCTCCACTTTCGCTCGTCTCACCCCACCGACACCCATGCCTCGGCATATGCACATAATCACGTGATTTACACGTAAGCGGCGAGATATGGATCAATCGTATCGCGGGAAACGAACGCTGCGAGAGGGGCGCTCGTTTGAGGGACCTGTTCTGCAGTACACGAGGAACACGTCCCTGGGAGCCATTCATCTACGGGTGGGTGTTGTAGAAACGCGCGTGAAACGAACGGCCTTTCTACCCCTCCCCACGCGCTACTCCTTTTACTTTGTCTACGCTTTTTCCCCACGTTGAAACATGTCGGAAGGGTCAGGCAGCAACGCGCTTGGCTCAACGCCAGGACTTGGATCCAGCTTCCAACTTGGGCCTATTTTGGGACCTGGCCTTGGTCGCCAGGGAGAGTCTAACCCTTTGTACTATACACAGGTGCGTGTGGAATTCATATGAGCGAGTTTATGAGATTCAACATCCCTTTCTCTCTCGTCCCCTTTCTCTCGTGTTGGGTGAATAGAAAGAACTAACCCCTTGTTCAGAGTCCGCACACCGCGTACTTTGGCGGACATCCGTCGCAGGCAAGTCCCCCACCTACTCGGCAGCAACCCGGCGATTCTTATGCCAACAGCCACCTTGTTCCCTACCTAAATCAGCAAGCGTCTGCCGAGGGTAATGAGATGGGCCAGGGTGCACCGCCGCCGTTAGATGCGTTTTATATCCAGCAGGCGTCTGGGTCTTTTGGCGTTCCTCTTGACGTGCCCGACGTCAACTCATATGATCATACAGGCGCTGCTGGTGGTGCATTATCGTCCAATGGTCTCCCAGTGCGTGGACCGCCGCCCAGTATGTCTGGATGGGGCGCGCCTTCGCGACCGGGACCGCCGCCCAGTGCTCATGATGTGCAACCGCACGAGGAGGCAGATGTCCTACACCCTGCTAATCATGGCTATCCTGGTTCATTATCGAGTGGTATTCCACCTATGCCGGGCAGTGCACGCACATTCCCAGCCAGCATATACAGACCGACAGATCCAACGTCGCATCGTCACATGATGATGGAGTCAGATGCTGCTCGCGTGCCGCGTCCCATGCAGAAACGGCAACGGATGAGCCCGGTGCCGTTCAATGATGGTCTTGATATCCAGAGTCGCTTCCGTCGCGCAGGAGCCGGTCCTGTGCCTGGGCCAAGCCCAGGCGTCAGCGCAGGGCCTCCGCCGGGTCCGGGACGCCCACGTCTTCCTTCGCGTGGCATACCTACGCGGCGAGACTTGGATGGCGTTCCGCACACAGATGGGTTTCCAGATCTTTTGTCGGATCCGCAGGAAAACCCAGGTGCCCCCAGCAATGATTTGACCTCGTGGATACTCGGTCCAGACGATGCGCCGCAACGGCCACAGACATTCTCGATTGATCCATCAGCCTATTACCAGCAGGGATTGACGCAGCCAAGCACGGGACTACGGATTGATATGCCTGGCCTTGCAACGCCCCAGCAAGCCCTGGATGCGCCAAAAGGCCTTGCTCCGATCAGGTCACAAGGGCCTAGTACTGACGAAGAACCGCTGTATGTGAACGCAAAGCAATACCAGCGAATCCTGAAACGACGAATGGCTCGTGCTCGCATGGAGGAGAAACGCCGCCACATGTTCATGCTTGCAATCAAGCAACGAGAAGAAGAGAAGAACGGCGGCACCGCCGAAATCAGCGAGGAGTGGGTGTCTGGCCTCCTCGCACTGGATGAGGAGGCTAAGAAACCATACCTTCATGAATCGCGACACAAACATGCGATGCGACGTCCACGAGGTCCCGGTGGCCGCTTCCTTACAACCGAGGAAATCCGCAAACGTGACGAAGAACTCGCAGCTCAAAAGGCCCAAGCCGAGACGCCGTCAGCTACGAATGGCGATACGACAGACTCGCCCTCCCAAGCTCTGGAAACAGAGTCGGCTAATGCGTCTACGACGATGACTACCAATGACAACGACCCTACCAATTCCACGCAGCAAGATCATGTTTCCGAGGCTGCGCACGCAGTGGCATCCTAAGACCTAATGTTTCTACTTAATTCCGTATTTATAGTGCGTCATGTGTACCTTGTACTTTCTCTTGTCATGTCGATACATTTGGTATTTTTCTTCTTAGTCGATAGACTATGACGTTAGATGTTAGCATGGTCCATCCAGTCCGTTTGCTTGTGGATCAGCCGCCCCTCTGTCGCACAACACCTACTCACCGATGATTGTCACGTGCATGAGATCCGTGCGAGGCTTCAGCCAAACTAAATGAGCCTGTCTGCTGGTTTCATCCCAGGGAGTTGGCTGTGCTTGCTGGTATTGCGCACGGCTCAGTCTGAGTGTGGCAAGCCGCCGAGCTGCACCATGGGAACTGACTCGATCATAAATTTCGTGGTTGTAATTCACGGATGTGCGTTTGCTTGCACAATTCTGCTGCCCGTTGCGCTCGCAATCATGCGAAGGAGCTCGGCGGAAAAAGCGAGTCAACGCGACTTGAAAGCGCTAGAACGAGGCACGCATCGCGTTCCTCGTGAGTTACAATGGCGCATTCTCATACATATGGCTCGCGTTGTCGATGAGCAGGACCCATATCCGCACCGCGGATTATGGCGAATCCTTCTTTTGTCAAAAGAAACTCGGCGCCGAGTGCTTCCACATGCCTATCATACTCTCTTTTTACACTCGCCGACATCATTCAATCGCCTACGATATACTTTGATAGTGCTGTGCCCCGCACTCGCGCAGTACATTGAGCACCTATCGATACGTATGTGCACATTTGCACCACCACTGGCTTTGGAGCAGGTGCTGGTGAGCACAACCCGCGTCTCATCGATGTTCATAGACAGTGCGTCAGCGAGAGCTATGTGTGAGACACATGCAGGGCGTCTACAGATTACAGCAAAGCCGCGTCACGTATTGATGCACTTGTGTGCACCAGAGATGCCACCATCGCTGGTCGAGAAACTGGCGGTTTTCTCCATGTGGGAAAGCGCGGAGACATTGGACGTGCTTGGCGACCCGATCTTGGCACACTCACTGGCAGCTGGTAGTTGGCCCGCTTTACACTGTATGCACTGGCACACGCCCAAGGCTCTTTGGCACGAGACCTCGGATGTGACACTCGCACAGGCCAAACGTACATGGATAAATCGAGGCGTAATGATGACGTGGGACGCTATGTGAGGCGGATGGCCACGGCATGCAAAACTGCGAGCTCCATCGATGCATCCTTCGCGATGGGTATATGCGCATGGCAGAGGAAATGCTGTCGCTGTGCATCGAGGAAAACAGGCACGCTGAGTTGCGGGAATGGCTCAGAGCTCTGTGGCGGCGAGTCGGCTTCCTTGCGACACGTCCATAAAAGTGCATTGTGTGAAACGCTCGTCGAGGCCCCATCGTTGAGATGCAGACATCCGTCTTTCCACACGCCGCCATCGAGCCACAACGATCCAATGGGCCACCACGCTGCGTCTTTCAACGAGTGTGGCGGGGCACTGCTAGAGTCCAAGACCCAATGCAATTCAAGCTGCTCAAGACTCGCGTGAGTCTCGCGCGTCGTCATTTGCCTTGCGGCGGTAAGGTAGGCCGAGGGGGACCAAAGTTGGCCCAGTTCTACACGCTCATGAATGGGGAGCGTCGCATGATGCACGCGTGCACACAGATCATCGAGCCATGCACGCAATGTGCTGCCAAGAGGAAGACTGGATCCACGGCGCCACGACACAGGCACATCACCCTGTTCCAGCAAGGCGATGAGCGCCGCCATGGGACTCGTCCGCGGCGCACGCTGAGCGAGGATGTCGGACACCCTCACGAGGTCTGCACGGACAAGAGAGCCAAACTCGAAGGCTGTGCGTCGCTCACGAGCCCAGAAACGGCCCAATGGATCATCAGCCTCGGCACCAAACTCGGCAGATCCAGCTGTAGGCCCGGCCAACACGGAAGGCAGTTTGGCCAAATATGTGTCGACGAATGCAGCGAGCTCGGTCGTCATCGCCGGCACACTCGGCTGCGGCACCTGGTCTAGCGACGCGTGTTCAATCACAATATCCTGCTCGCGCTCAGCACATTGCCGCACAGTTTGGAGTCGCTGGAGCGCCCGTATAGCATGCTGCGCTGCTGTGACACGCTCAGCAGCAGGCGCCAAAAGAACCCAAGACACAGGTTGTGGCTCAGGCAGGGCTGCCGCCCAGCTGCGGAACAGCTCTCGACGCACGCCATCCGGTGCGCATAGCGGTTGTACAAGATCGGGCGCAAGGACAAACTCGCTTTCAAACGCCGCTGGAGTAAATAGATGTGCAAGGAGTGCATCGAGCATTTTTCGATCCGCCTCACTATCCATGCGGCAGCCATAGACATCTTGGGCGAGAAGGGTCCGTAACGCAAGCCAGGGGATCTCCTCTGGCGCAAGATGGCGTTTCGTCTGAGCTGCGTGCGCGAAGCATGTGTCAACGAGTGTGTATGCAGCGTCGAGGTCCGTGTCGTAAAACTCATACGGACGAGACCAGCCCTGTGGCACGTGACGCGCGCGTTCCAACACCATCGTATGCAGCACGGCCACTAGCAGGTAGACACGCTCACGTTCTGGCGGTGGCGGAGTGGCAGCGGATGATGCGGTTGGTGTGCTTAATACGTCGCGCATGTCCAGGGCATGCAGCGCGTCGAGAAGAATGGACTTGCAACCGGCGGGGGGCTCGTGCATCACGATCCGAGCGGCTCGTACAAACGCTGGCGGCACAGATGGCGAGAGTTCGCAAGTGAGACACACGCAACATCGCTCATGTGGACAGAGAGCAGCAAGACGTGCGGGAAGCTGTGCAAGCCATGTAGGTGCAAGATGGGCATTCTTCACCAGGACCCATGAGCCAGAACGAGCTGCGGACGCCATCGCACGATCAGCGAGAGCCATAGCCTCTGGTGAGCCAAGAGCCACTTGGGCACATGACACATTCAGTGATGCCGCGCACGACTCGACGGTGCCACTTGCATCATACCCAGCCACACCAAACAAAGCAAGTGGTGTATCGCTCGACACCTGCTCAACTATGTCCTGCAAAGGAAGAAGCGGCATGTCGAGAAGTGGTGCACCAAAGACATGATGCACGAGACGGACCAGAGCGGGCTCCAGGCGGTCCGGTCGATACGTGCGTAGAAGCAGGGCTTGGCGAACGGATGCGCCAATCTCGTCATCGGGTGCGTGGGGCAAGGGTGATTCGACAAGCTCTGGCGTCGCTTGCGATATCCACGTACGCCAGGCGTCCGGATGAGCTTTTTCGTCGTGCGCTGCGAGCCGCAGTGTCGCTGTGTCCGAGCCATGAAGGAGAGAGAAAAAGTCTGCACCATCCAGAGCACCAGCGCGCGGGCCTGCGCGGCAGTACAGCTGCGCAAGAGCGATGGCGAGCACAAGCCGGTCTGCATGCAGGAGCGCAGGAGCAGCTCGCCGGTACGTAGCGACAAAGATGGCATCATAGAGGGCATGCCGTCTCGATTCGGTGTCTTGTGCAAACGAGCGGTGCGACAAAACGTCTGTAAGCAGTCGCTCGAAGAGACGCATATCGAATGCGTAGAACGCGTGTAACGATTGCATGTGCTCGAGCAAAAAGTACAGAGCACTGCATGCACTGGCTAGTGGTTCGTACGTATGCGTCGCCTCGGCGACAGAGCGAACAATACTCTCAGTCGACGCTGCTTTGCGAGAGATGTCATCCGCCTCGGCTTTGAGTGTTTCAAGTGTACTGACGACGTGGTCGTCCTCGAGGATGTGGCCCTGAGCCTCGTTCAGGGCCGTCAGGAGTGCATGCTCAAGGCGTAAAAGACGTCGCTTGAATTCGTTCTGCATACGTTCAAGATCCGCTCGCTGCGCCTCAATATCTGGGCGCTCATAGTGCAGGATCTTGCTGAGAGCCTGCGCTTCGAGACTCTTGCGTGTCATAGTAAAGTTGATGACTTGCACGCGCGCAAACACATGAGGCGGCAGCACAACGCCCGCGTAGCGGGTTGTGAGCACGAGACAGAACGACGGTGCCCAATCGACGTCCGCTGTGCCAACACGAACAAGCGTTCGGCCACCTGTACGCCGCTTTTCGGCATTCAGCACGGGCATCAGCACAGGATCTAAGTGCTCAGCATCGGAAATAATGAGCGGCGTCCCAAACCGCAGCGCACGTTCCAAAACCTGCACAAACCCACCATCAAGGAACGACGTGACGGCCGGCTGCGCGCGTGCGTACAAGGCTGAAGCAAACGACACAGCATGGCCGGACGGGTCAATGAGCAACGGCACTCGCGTACATCGCTGTAGTATCACGGCATTGTCGATGCTCAATGCATCGCTGCGCAAGCCCATCGCATCATGCCAAGCGGCCCGCTCATCTGCCGTTGAGAGCGTATCGGCAAAAGAAAGCGTTCGTCGAACAGGCACATGCACTGTATCAAGACGCGCAAGCCATGCACGCCACAAAGCCTCGCGACATGCCTGGTCGAAAAACCCCGCATACGCCACCATCGCTGCGCACATCAGACTGTCGCCAGCAACCGTCTGCATGTGGGCATCGAAAGTCTGGCGTCCCTGCTCCCAGCGCTCGCGTTCAGAGCTCAGACCGTCCAGCAGACGCACACTACGAGCCACACGCGCCTCGACGGCTTGCAGCTCATTCGTGAGTGCCTGAATCTCACTGATCAATGATGCATACTCGCGCTTGTACTCGGCAATGCTATTCTCAAGCTCTGCGACAGTCGTGTCCGCGCGAGACGCTTCTAACCGTGTGTCAGCTGCCTGTGCTTCGAGGGTGTGTACTTGCGCACGCAGTGGCTCAACACGCTCGAGGATGTGTGCGTAGTGCACCTGTGCAAGCACCCAACGCGCTAGCGGACCACAGGCCGTGCTCGCACGGTGAATGCTCTCGAGATTGTACTCGGACCGATTTAGGTACTCACGCTGCAGGCGCTCACGCAGTGCATGCGGAATCGACGCGGTGTCTAGGTGTACGACGGTTGAGATGAAATCGTCACGACGTATCAGACTCTGCACTGTCTTCCAGCCATCAATGCGATGGCCCAGTAGCATGCATACCGACTCCATCGTCAGCTTTACCGGCGCTGGCGGGTTCGTCATAGATCGCACCTCGCTCAAATGCTGCTTCTTAATATTGCTTACGGCCGCTTGAGCATCCAGGAGAGCTGGCTCTGCTTCGGAAAGCTCTTGCAGCACAGATGCTCGTTGCTGTGCCATATCTGCTTCTTGCTGCTGCAGTGCTGATTGCAATGCTATGGAAGCCTCGCGCTTCGTCTCAGCCGCTTGTTGCTGCTGCACCATAAGCTGCAAGCGATCGTTCGCTTCAACATTGGCAGCCTCGAGCCTTGTCCGCTTCGTCGATAGTAGGGCTTGCATGTCTTCGACCTGAGCCACAGTGGCATGCAATTTTTCCAGTCCCATGAGCCGGAACCGTTGCTGATCCTCAAGTTGCTCGTACTGCTCGCGCATAATAGCGCTGAAACTATGCAGCATGGCAAGTATGTGTTGTGGTGATCGGTGGTATTGCCGGCCTGTCCATGTTCGTACGCGCTCCCCAAGATCAGCCGCCACCACATGCATCCATACCATTGTGTCGACAATGGCATCTCGATACAAGCCCAAGTCCAGTGACGATGTGAGTGCTTGTGCAACAGTGCGGCATGCATCAGCACTCCAGTCTCCTGCCGTGTCTGCATGCACACTGTGCTTAGCGTCCATGACGCGTCAAATGCAAGACCGCCCCCAAATGTTACACGTTTGACGTCCACACCCACACGCACTGCAAGTGTGAGCGTGTGTCGCCCGCTTCTTGATGATCGAGACGCGCGGCGCTTCGAGTCACGTGAGAGGAACAGCTGTCACCCTTACCCCTCCCCCTATCTACTCCCGCTTTTCCCCCGACCTATTGTCTCTTAGATTCTCGAGCGACGGCGACAGGGCAGCTGGGATAAAGAGGGACCAGCCGACTAAAAGCTAGCTCATCGAGACACACACACGCACACGAGATTAGATTCGTACAGTAGGAATGGGATGGCATCTATAACTACAATGGGTATGCAATAGACACGAGCGTGTGTACGTAGTGCAATTACTTCGTGGGCACATAGCCAAGCTTGAGTTGCTCTTCCAAGCGACGGATCTCTTCCATACTCTGGCTCTGATCGATGGCATCAGATATTGCCGCGCGTTCCTCAGCTGTCAGTCGTCGGCCAGCCGTTGGCATAGGAGCGCCAGGATCGAATGACGACGCACGTGCGGCGTTCGCCGCAGCCCCAACTACCGGCGACTTGTAACGAGTAAGAGATGCAGCCAGTTCAGACAGACCGCCTCCTGAGGACTCAAATGCCTTGCGTGCAACGGCGCGTTCACGCTCGGTAATGCGTCGATAATCTAGCACGCGCAAGTGGGGCATGCACCATACAACAAACTCACGGTAATGCTTGTCGCGTGAAATGGGGTTTCCCATAAGGCACAAATATCGCAGATAGCGTAGGCGACGAAGATGCGCGAGCTCCTGAAAATCGGTCACGGCATTGTTCGTAAGTACCAGCGACTCAAGATACGGCAATTGTTTGTGAATGTGGGGATCGATACGGGAGATGAGATTGTTCGAAAACGTGAGATTTCGCAATCTCAGCATGCGCGGAAAATTCCCCAAATATCGCACGTCATTATCTGTCAGATCAATCGTATCATTTAGATCACGCGAAGCACCAAGGTTTTCAATAGCTGGGATCTTGAAGCCACGCAAGTCCAGCTCGCGCTCTTTAAGTGTATTGATGGATGAGTCACACTGCGCAAGCAGTTCAGCGGTAAGCTTCATTTTTTTGGTTCCAAAAAGCGAGGGGAAGATCGCACGAGACAAGCGAAATGCGTGCGGCTGCAGCGCAGCTGTCAAAGACCTGAAGACAAAGGCGCCCGACGAAGCAAAACTTCGATTTTGCGCGTCACCCGATCTGTTGGCCGCGATGCACACCCGCCACACCAGAGCTATGCTTGTTTTTCCTCCGTGGGTACACCTCCACTGCCTTCCCTCCGCTGCTTAGACCACGTGGTCATCACGTGAGAATCGTACCGCTCGCGTCACACGCGATACCAGGGTGGGACACAACAGGTATGGAGAAGCTCCGCTGACAACCATCCATCATGGCTTCAGCGTCCGCCATGCCACTTCGCCCGCCGACGCCGCGCAAAAAGCTCACGAGCTACGTGGGCTTCGCGAATCTTCCAAATCAGGTGCACCGTGCTGCTGTGCGCAAGGGATTCACATTCACGGCTATGGTCGTCGGTACGTGTTTTTTTGGAAACCTTGCCTTTCTTTCTTCACCCTCATAACAATAAGTCGCGAGGTCGCCATGTTCTATTTTGGTATATTCATGCATGCTAACAGTTTTGTGTAGGAGAAACGGGTCTCGGAAAGTCAACCCTCATCAACACATTGTTTAACACGAATCTCGTGCCGAGTGGTGAAGAGCGTGATGTGGGCCGTGAGCCGACGCAGACTGTCGGCATTGAGACAATCAGTGCGGACATCGAGGAAAATGAGGTGCGACTTCGTCTAAACCTTATCGATACGCCAGGGTTTGGCGACTTTGTGAACAATGAGAATGCTTGGGACCCAATCCTGCAGACGATCGAGGCGCGCTTCGAATCCTACTTGGACCAGGAAAACCGAACAAGTCGCTCGAGGATTGTGGACAACCGTGTGCATGCCCTGTTGTACTTTATCCAGCCTACGGGGCATGGACTGCGTCAGATTGACCTGGAGTTCATGACGCGCTTGAATAGCTATGCCACTGTGATTCCTATCATTGCCAAGTCTGACACAGTGGCTGAAAACGAACTGCAACAGTATAAGCAGCGAATTCTTCGTGATCTTGAGTTCCACGGCATTGATATTGTGAAGCTGCCCGTGAATGAAGAAGATGACGAGGAGACCATTGCGGAGGTGACAGAAATCCAGAGCCGCCTACCATTTGCCATCGTCGGCTCCAACGATCTTGTCAAGACGGCCGATGGTCGCATTGTACGCGGACGTGCGTATCCATGGGGTGTGATTGAGGTTGACAACGAAAACCACTGCGACTTTGTCAAGCTGCGTCAAATGCTGATTCGTTCGAACATGGAGGACCTGCGTGAGCTGACGCAGTTGCGCTATGAACAGTACCGGACGAAGAAGTTGTTGAGTCTGGGTGTGACGCAGGATGACTCAGTGTTTAGCACAGCAAATCCAACGGAGAGGCAGGCAGAGGCTCGTGCCGTGCATGAAGCCAAGCTTGCGAAGATGGAAAGCGATATGAAGGCTGTCTTCCAGCGCAAGGTCGCTGAGAAGGAGGCGAAGCTGAAGCAGAGTGAAGAGGAGCTATACGCGCGCCACCGCCAGATGCGTGCTGCGTTGGATCAGCAACGCCAGGAGCTTGAAGAAGTCAAGCGCCGGTTGCAAAACATGTTCCGTTAAGACATAGGGTATTGTTTTTTATCTTCCAAAGTTTCTCTCATTCGCTTTTTTTTTGCACGTTTCTTATGGCCCAGTTGCGTACAAGAGAGCATGGACTCGGTTCATGCGTTCAGATGGCGCGGCATGGCAGTCAACCAGTCCTGTGAGGAAATTGGCTGCTTGTTTGCCTGACCTACCAGCCGTCCGAGCGGCACGAACGCATCACGTGATGCTATGTGCACACCGTTCACGCGTCTGTACGTGACGGTGATGAACGACGCGTGGCGCTTTCAAGTGTCACAATCCGTTTCAATACGTGGCTGCGCCGCCCCTCGACGGCCTTGAATAAAGGGAGCGGGTTGTAACGAGAACGAGGAGCGCGTTTCTACGCGTGACATGGCCGAGCGGGACGTTGCGCCGGTACGCACGTACCTGGAAGCGCTGCTACCCGTGGTGTTAGACGCAAATGCAGATGATGTACGTGCGTCACTCGCAGACGATCATGCGTGGCTTGATGTAGCGTTGTCTTTCGTGCAGGATGCATCTGTGTCGGTCGTATTTGTAGACAGACACATGCACCAGGCACATCACAAATGTGACACTCGATACACTCTGTCGCTGTGCCCGACATGGTCCCAGACGCAGGTGTCGATGCTTGCGCTAGTGAAGCGGCAGGCCGTGTTAGATATGCATGTGGCCCTTCCGCCTCAAGTCCGTGTCGTCACGCTGCAAGGAATGGCATTGTCCGATGTCAATAGTTCCGGGCATCGGTCGAATGTCGGTGACGATGAAGAAGTGATCGCGGGGACGCGGCCAGACGAGGCTGCACAGCTTCTTGAGACACCTTACGAAGCGATTGAGCATGTCGTACACAATGTGATGGGCCCTTGGATCGAAGCCTATGTGGCGGGGCATGCGGACGATGGGAGCAGCAAAGACGAGAGCGAGGGCGGCAAGACAGGAGTGCCGCTGATCCGGCGCAAGCTGGCTGAGCTGGAGCTGAGTTTGAGGCATGTTCAACAGCACATCGAGATTCCGCAGGTCATTTTAAGTGTGCATCCGGCGATCCGCGAGGCATGCAATGCTATGAAGGAAGAGGGGAGTGAGCCGAGCGTGCGTGGGATCGATGCGATTCAGCCGCCATCGCTGCTGCATGACGACTCCTTCATCAACCAGTTGCATGCAGATATGAATGCGTGGGTGCGTGCAGTACAGACCATCACGAAACTTGATCGTGATGCAGCGTCAGGAACTGCGCTGCAGGAGATCAACTTTTGGGCTGCGATGGAGAGTGCACTGGAAGACCTGGAGCGGCAGCTGCATGCGCCTGAAATTACCCTCACACTCGATGTGCTTACACATGCAAAGCGCTTCCACGCGACTGTTTCTTTCCATGCCGATACGGGACTGAAGGATTGCGTGGAAAAGGTGCATGGCTACAATGTGCTATTGAAAGACCTGCCGCTGGGTGAGCTGCTCGCCGCCATGTCGCTCGATGCGCTAGCGGATGCGCAGCGCAGCCTGTTTACGGCACTGAACAAAAAGCTGCGTCTCAGCACGTACCCTGTGCGCCGAGCGCTCGCACTTGTCGATGCACTCGGCCAGGACGTGCACCAGGTGCTGCTGAAAGTACTCGGAAATGAGTCGCTCGTGGACCAGGAGTATCCGGCATTCACATCGACGTACGCTGCGGTAGAGAGTGTCCTGAACGACTGGGATGAGCATGTGAAAGAATTTGTGTATGTGGCGCGAGACCTCACGCGCAAGCGAGGGGAAAAGTTCATCCCCATCAAGGTGGCGTCGCCGCACAATGCGCTGCGTGCACGACTAGAATACTTGGGCCGTCTGCGCCAAGCACATGAAGAGCTGATCGACATGGCAGACATCGGGCACACATACCGGACGGACGAGTCGACACAGCATGCAGTGCAGGAAATTCGCGCCGCTTTTGGCGAGCTGCGCGGCGTCGATGTGCTGGATGTGTCTGGGTCAGGCACGGCTGCGCTAGCCCATGCCGAGGCGCTGTATCGGGAGCGTATTGCGCACGTCGAGACGCGACTCATTGAACGACTCCGCCACCTGCTCACCCACGCGCATTCGGCGCGTGAACGGCTGCGGATCCTTGCGTTGTTTAACAAGCTGTTTGCCCGGCCGCGCGTGCGCGCGGCTGTGCAAGAGTATCAGGCTGTGCTGCTCAAGGGTGTGCGTGCGGACCTCGATGCGTTGCGTGCCAAGTTCCAAGCGGGCTACCGGCACTCAGATGCCCATTTGGCTGCGCAGCTCCGAAATGAACCAGAGATTGTCGGGGCGATCATCTGGGTCGGCGAGATGGAGCGTCAGCTGCGCTTGTACATGCAGCGAGTCCAGGATGCGTTGGGCGATGGATGGGCGGACCATGTGGAGGGACAGAGACTGCACGCCGAGAGCCAGGCATTTTTGCCGCAGCTGGACCCGAAGCCGCTGGTGCAAGCATGGGCGCAAGAGATGGGCCGCCGAGCAACGCTGCCGTCGGGCGCGGTGATGCGCATTGTTGCGACGCGCGGCAATACCGCACCACACGACACGCCCGAAGCGGCAACGGGTGCCAACGCCGGTGTATCGCTTCGCGCAGTCGCAAACTACGATGCACATACGCTTGCGCTGGCGGACGAAGCACATGCGCTTACGATGTTGGGCATCTCGATCCCACAGGTGCTTGTGAGCATGGCGCATGACTCACAGCGCATCGCACCGTTTGCCACGGCACTCGACAGTGCGCTGCACACTCTCGATAAGGTGCAAAAGCAAATGACCTCAGAGCCACTGATGGCGCCGCTCCTGGCGCAAGTGCAGTTGGACGTGCGCAGTAAATGGGAGCGCGTGTGGCCATGTCGCTGGGAACGCTTCCTCGACGGCAGCTCGATGCATGACAATCCGCAGGCGGATGTAGTCGATGCGTTTGTGCGGGCGGTCGTCCAGCTGGAGTCGCAGTCCGCGCATATCGTCGTGCATGTGCGCGATGATCTCCATTCGCACATGAATCTACTGCAGTCGTGTGCGTACACGTATGATGCGCTGCGCGCGGTGCTGGATGGCATGCAGCGCATCATCGATACCCTTGCACAACAGTCGTATGTGAACTTGCCGGCGTTTGTGCATGCGCTGAGTGAGCGTGTGGACGGGAGACTGCAGCGGCGCCTGGAGGATGCGCTTGCGTCTTTTACCACGACGCTCGACGAGCCACCCAGCCACATTGTCGATCAAATGCCAGTTGTCCATGTTGTGCTGCGGGCACAGACGCTGCAGCTCGATCCGCCCCTCGAGCATGCGCAAGCACACTGGTTCGATGCGCTTGGATCCTGCGTCGATACAGTGCTGAAGCAGCCGCGCCTGAGCGTAGCGCAGCGGGCGCTGGAGCTGCGTGAGCGACACGTCGAGACGCACGCCCCGCTGTGGACGGCCGTGCCGGCGCCGGTGATCCAAGCGCCGCTGCGGCGGATCCAGGCAGCTATGGCGAATGCACATGCGTATGCGGCACAATGGCTCGAACTGCAGATGCTCTGGGATGCTGAGCCCGAATCGATCGCTCCGGCCGACGACATAGAGGCATGGCTCTTGCTGATGAAGCGGATGCGAGCCACACGCACCTTTGTTGATGCGCCCGCACGGCGAACGTTTGGCCTTGTGCAGATCGATGCAACACCTGCACAGGCACGTATCGCTGCGCGACTCGATGCTTGGCAGGCTGCCCTGCTGACAAAGTGGGCTGCCGTCATCAGTACGTCCATGCGAGACATGCACGAGCGCCTCGCTCGGGGGCGTGCAGAACTCGAGCCACTGAGCGCGACACATACATCCACGTCGCATGTGGTCACGCTCATAACGCGAGCGGCCGCTCTGCGGCAGGATGTTCGTGCGTGTGAGCCACTGGTACAACGCCTCGTGCAGGCGCAAGCGTCGCTCCAGGCATATCGGTTCCGTTGGCCGGCCGACTGGCTGTATGTCGAGCAAGTCCAAGGCGCCTGGTCCGCGCTGGCCGAGCTGCTGAGTCAGAAGCAGGCGGCCATTGAAGCGCAGCACGAGGCACTCCAAGTACGCATTAGTAGCGAGACACGCAGCGTACGCGAGCAGATGGACGCACTCCAGGAGGCTTGGACACGTGAGCGGCCTGTGTCGGGTGGCGTGCCAGTCGCAGAAGCACTGCAGGTGCTGGGCGAGTTTGCCGCTCGCACAACAGCCCTGCACAACACCACCCGCATGCTAGCTGAGGCGCGCGACGCCTTCGGCCTTGACTCGCTCGACGACGCGCGTCTGACGCACGTGAGCGACGAAATTCAGGGTCTCCAGACGGTCTGGAGTGCACTCGCACGCATCTGGGCCGGCCTCGACGAGCTCAAGAGCACGCCCTGGTCGCATGTCCAAGTGCGCCACGTACGGCAACGCCTGGAGTCCCTTGTGCGCGATTGCCGCGCGTTGCCGACGCGCATGCGCTCGTATGAGGCCTACGAAACTGTGCACGATGAGCTGCAGTTCCTGCACTCGCATGTGAAGCTGCTGGGCGAGCTCAAGTCGGATGCATTCCAAGCAAGGCACTGGCGCGCACTCCACATGCGACTCCAAGCGCCACGCTACGTCCCTAGTACACACACGCTCGGTGCCGTCTGGGCGCTGGACTGGCGAGCGCATCTGCGCGTTATCCAGGCAGCTGTCGCCGACGCGCAGGGCGAGTATGCGCTGGACATGTACTTGCAGCAGGTGCGAGAAGTGTGGACGGGCTACGCACTCGAACTAGTCGACTACCGTCACGAGTGCATGCTGCTGCGTGGCTGGGATGCACTGTTTCTCCAAGCAAACGAGCATGCAGGTGGCCTGCGCGCTATGTCGGCAAGCCCGCACTACCGCGTGTTTGAAGAAGAGGCCCGCATGTGGGAGGACCGACTCGCTCGGATCCAAACGGTGTTTGACCTGTGGGCTGATGTGCAGCGGCAATGGGTGTACTTGCACGGCGTGTTTGGCAGTGGGAGTGCCGAGCGCATGATGCACATCCTGCCAGTCGAAAGCACTCGCTTCCAGAGCATGAGCAGCGAGTTTCTTGCGCTGCTGAAAAAGGTGCTGAAATCGCCGTATGTGCTCGACGTCGTCGGCGTCCCGGGGATCCAGGCCTCGCTCGAACGCCTCGCCGAGCTCCTGCACCGCATTCAGACGGCGCTGGGCGAGTACCTCGAGAAGGAGCGTGCCCGTTTCCCGCGCTTCTACTTTGTCGGCGATGACGACCTCCTGGAAATGCTCGGTCATGGCCGCGATGTACGCCATACATCCAAGCATCTTGCTAAGATGTTTGCTGGTCTTGCATCTGCGCACGTGAGCGACAGCGAATCCAGCAGCGACAACAGTGCATGTGTCATTGATGCCATCGAGACCACAGCGGCCGAGCACGTGCCGCTCCATTCGCCTGTGCGTGTTGGAAACGATACACCCGTGCATGAATGGCTCGATGCTTTGCAGCGTGCCGTTCACGAGACTTTGAAGCGCCGCCTGCCAGACGTGCTTGGGGCTTTCAGTCGGCTCGTGTACGATGAACCAAGCGTCACTGCATGGCTCGACGGAGCGCCTGCGCAGCTCCTTGTCCTCTCATGCCAGATCGAGTGGGCTCGTCGTGTAGAAGAGGCGCTGGCCTCGGCGGGAAGCCAGGCCACAGCCACTAGCCCTCGCGACTGGGCCACACCGCTCCTCGCATCGCTGGATGTCTTTCTCCGCACACTGAGCCATGTAGCTTCGTCATCAACTGTGGCGCCCTCGGTTCGTGTGCGGGCTGAGCTCCTCATGTCGCTTGTCACACACCAAGTGTCCGTCGTTCACGACCTGGGAAACGCATCGTCGCGATCCTCGATGCCCCCGCCCTTTTCGTGGGAGCAGCACCTGCGGCATTACCTGCTCGACGATGGGCGCGTCGAAGTGCGCATGGCCTACGCAGCTTTCGAGTACGGCTTTGAGCCACTGGGCCTACAGGAGCGGCTTGTACAAACACCCCTGACAACAGCGTGCTACGCCACACTCACACATGCACTTGCGTCGCGACGTGGCGGCGCTCCATTTGGACCCGCAGGCACGGGCAAGACCGAGACAGTCAAGGCGCTGGGCGCCGAGTTGGGCCGATTTGTCCTCGTATTCAACTGCGACTCGCAATTTGATTTGAGTGCGATGCGACGCCTCTTTGTGGGACTGTGCCGCGTGGGTGCCTGGGGCTGCTTCGACGAATTCAACCGACTTGACGAGCATGTTCTCTCAAGTGTGTCGCAGCAGATCCAGGCCATTCAGTATGCGCTCGCGACATCGACAGACGCCGACCTCGGCGTTCGCGTGCCTGTGCTCGGATCCACAGGCATCTTTGTCACGATGAACCCATCCTACGCCGGCCGCTCGCGCTTGCCTGACAACCTTGTCAAGCTATTTGGTCGCGTAGCTATGACCCAGCCTGACTCGGAGCTCATTGTACAGGTCTTGCTCCGTGTACATGGCTTCACGATCGCTGATCGTCTTGCGCGCCAGATGGTCTTGCTGTTCCGTCTATGTGCCGAGCAGCTGAGCGATGCGCCGCACTACGACTTTGGCCTGCGTGCACTAAAAGCTGTCTTGGTCCGTGCTGCCGCTCACATTCGACGTCGGCGTCGCGTGGCTGAGCCGGCGGCACTCCATGCTGCCGCTGCTGCTACGGCTGCGTCGCATTTGCATGACGCCGCTGCTTCTACCACGTCTGTGAGCGCTTCCGAGCAGACGGCGGCAATCGTACAGAGCATCTTTGATACTGTGCCGCCACGTCTTGTTGCTGCGGATGCGCCGCTCTTTACCGAGCTTGTGTCGGACGTGTTCCCCGGCGCCCAACCCGCGCCACTTGCGCTTGACACTCTGTACGATGCGCTGCGCATTGAGTGCGAAACACAACACCTTGGCACCGGTGCCTGGCTCGAGAAAGTGGTGCAGCTGTATCAGATTCTCCAAGTTTCACATGGTGTCGTGCTCGTCGGCGATGCTGGCGTTGGCAAGACGCGTGCGTGGCGCGTCCTCCTCGCAGCGCTCAGTCGTCTCGAGAACCGCGAGCGCGATGGCGTCGCACACGTGCTTGAGCCGAAAGTGCTCAGCAAAGAAGCGTTGTATGGCACGCTCGATCCCACAACGCGCGAGTGGACAGATGGCCTCTTTACCCACATCTTGCGGCGGATTGTCGAGAATGAGCGTCGCGAACGCGAGCAGCGCCACTGGATCGTTTTTGATGGTGACTTGGACCCTGAATGGGTCGAAACACTCAACAGTGTCCTTGACGATAACCGCCAGCTTACGCTGCCGACAGGCGAGCGCCTCGCTCTTCCGGACAATGTGCGTCTGCTTTTCGAGGTCGATAATGTCCAACACGCGACTCGCGCCACCATCACTCGCTGTGGCATGGTATGGTTCCCCTCGCAGATCGTCTCGATGCACATGAGGTATACGCATGCCCTCGCTATGCTGCGCACTCACGCGGTCGATGACAACTTCGACATGACCCGCCCTGAGCTGGAGCTCCACAACGATGGTTTGGCGTCGGCACGCTCATCACACCGCATTGCCGCTGTCGTTGCCGATGCGATAGCTCCCTACATGGCCGACGGGGCCCTCGTTGATCATGTGCTCGATGCTGCCCAAGCTCACCCTCATTGCATGCAGCCGAGCCACGTCCGCATACTCACGTCGCTGATGGCGCTCGTCCGGCACGTGATTCGATGCGTGCTTGCATACGATACTCGGCACCCCGACTTTCCACTAAGTGTGCATGACACAGCGTTGGTGGCGCGCAAGTCGTTCATGATCGCTCTCGTGTGGGCGGCGGCTGGCGATGCGGAGCATGCTGTGCGCGATGCCGTTAGCGACGTCGTGCGGCAGCATGCCGATGTCGAGCTGCCGCCACACAGCACGCCGCTGCTCGACGTGTTTGTTGACGCAGAGCCTGGCGCGCCCTACCGTTCCTGGAATGATCATGTCGTGCAGATTGATGTGGATGCACGCGCATTGACCACAGGCGATACCGTCGTGCCGACCATCGATACTGTGCGGCACGAGAGCTTACTGCATGCATGGCTGCAGGATGAGCGCCCAGTTGTTCTGTGTGGACCCCCCGGCTCCGGTAAGACGATGGTGTTACTCACCGCGCTGCGTCGCCTGCCGGATGTCGATGTCGTCACCCTGAATCTGTCTTCGCAGACGACGCCTCGCACCTTACTGCGTACACTGGAAGCGCATGCCGTGTACGAGCACACGCCAGCCGCGGGCACGCGTCTCGTGCCGCGTGTGCCTGGCCGCCGCCTTGTCCTCTTCTGCGACGAGATCAACCTGCCTGCGCCTGACCGGTATGCTACGCAGCGAGTGCTTGCGCTCGTGAGGCAATGGGTCGAGCAGCGCGGCTTCTGGCGCCACCGGACCTGGGTCTCGCTCGAGCGCATCCAGATCGTCGGCGCCTGCAACCCACCAACCGACGCTGGGCGCACTCCCCTTGCGCCGCGGTTCCTGCGTCACATCCCTGTGATCTGGGTGCCATACCCATCGGACGCTGCTTTGCTCCAGATCTACAGCACCATGTACCGCGCTCTCTTGCGCCGTGTGCCGGCCCTCGTTGGGTATGCTGATGCGTTGGCGCGAGGAATGCTCTCGTTCTTCCGCGCGACACAGCACCACTTCACGCCTGAGCAATATGCACACTATGTGTACTCGCCACGTGAGCTGACGCGCTGGGTCCGTGGCATGCACCGTATCCTGCCAGAAGACGTAACGCTCGACGAGCTCCTCCGTGTTTGGGCCCATGAGGCCCTGCGTGTGTTCCAGGACCGTCTTGTTACACCAGCCGACAAAGCCTGGAGCGACGCAGCACTGGACGAAGCAGCGCACAGCGCATTCCCGGGCACGGACATTGCTACGACGCTGCGCCGACCACTGCTGTATTCAGACTGGCTCTCCCGCGAATGCCAGCGTGTGGAGCGAGCCCCGCTTCGTGAGTATGCTCGTGCACGATTGCATGGCTTTGCCGATGAGGCTCTCGAGACAGACCTCGTTTTGCATGACGCTGTGCTAGATCTTGCATTGCGCTGCGATCGTGTGTTACAGCAGGCTGGTGGGCACCTCCTGTTGATGGGCGTCGCCGGCTCAGGTCGCACAACCGTCGCTCGTTTCTGTGCGTGGCTCCGTGGTCTCTCGCTGTACAGTGTACCGACATCTCGTGCCTATGACGAGACACGCTTCGACGAAGATCTCCGTGCGCTCTTGCGCCGCGTCGGCGTGCGAGGTGAGCGTGTGTGCTGGACATTGGACGAGAGTCAAGTTGCCGTGCCGGCGCGTGTGGAAAAGCTCAATACCCTTCTAGCCAATGCAGAAGTCGCGGGCCTATTTGAAGGCGATGAGTACGCGTCGCTGCTCTCGGCTTTGCGCGACACGGCCCAGCGCGAAGGGCTGGTTCTCGACTCGGACGACGAACTTCTCGCTCTCTTCCGCGCTCAGATCACAGCAAACCTGCATGTCGTCCTGACGATGACACCGCCTCGTGGGAGTGATATGGCGCAGCGCGCCGCTGCTTCGCCAGCACTTCTTAATCGGTGCACGCTCGTGTACTGCTGGACGTGATGTCCAGCCACGCCGTCATTTCTACTTTCATATCGCAGCCGCTGGTCCATCATGCCTGAGCGTGTAAATAGGGAGCACGGGCTGAGTGTCTGGGCGACAGACCTCTAACGAGTGCGATACATGTGTAGCCTTTGTCCTGATGTTACCTTCTATAAACGTAAAACCATTGTACCTACATGCAATACGACCCGCGGAATAGCCACACGTATAAACAACGAAAGTGATTGCCAAAGAGGAGGGAGTGGGTAAGAGAGAAATAAACAAAAAAAAGCGAATCGATGAACGATATCGTGGTGCTTGCTAAAGACGCTTGATCAACAACAAGTCTTCAGAGAGCATGGAGCATGTCCAGCATTTCCTTCACACGATGCCCTGGAGCCATGATCAGTTCGCCGTGATGCAAATTCGCATCGTAATGAATGACATCCTGCATACCCGAGCGCTTAAGCAGGTGCTGGACACGCCAAGCATTAAGAACGGTATCAGCGCCAGCCAAGTAGACTCGTACATGCTTGGGATCATGATGTTCAGGGATGTCGTCGCAAACAAGTACGTTTGCCGTCCAGTCAAAGTAGCGCATGAGCAAGTTGGCATTGCCAAGTTCACGTGCCACAAAGTACCGGAGCACGAACTCGATGAACGACTCCGTTGGCTTGTACAGGAAGCGATAACAAATATGCGGTTCCCACAGCTGGAAACACACAGGGTCAACAAAGACCGAGCGAGCAATCAGCGACGACCACGTCCGCAGGAACCACGCATGCACGATGGTGCCCATGCTGTGCGAGAGCACATGAACCTTGCACTTGTCGAATTGATGCAGCTCAAGAATACTGCGAACGACATTCGCTGCCTCCTCATGTTGCCATGGTCTCAGAAAACGCGGCGAGAAGAACTCGTACGAGATCCAAGGCTGTAGTGGCACCACGATCGGGTACGACGCCGGCACACCGTTCGGACGAAGCATCGTGAAAAGCGGAAGGACGTATTCCGACAAGCCCAGGCCTAGGCCATGAAGGAACATGACGGGGCGTAGTGCTTCTCCTTTGCAGGCTGCTTCAACACTCCATCCAGGCGGCATGTACAACAAATAAGTGATGCCGTGCATTCGCATACGCCGCATTCCATACATGTTCAAAACGGCATGCACAGCTCGATTCAGTCCAAAAATGAGAATGTACAATAGGAGCGGACGTGTGTGCACATCGACAGGATCAAGTGTCAGCATCATGGTACGGCGTCTCTTTTCTTCAATTGGCGAGAGCACCGCACGGTCGGGGAACCGCAGTCCACGACGTTGTTCAAACGTGTGCAGCACATCAAGAAGAAACAGCTGCATCTCGTGCTTCGGCGAGTCAAACAGCACGACTTCGTCATAGTATTTGTCAAAGATCGACCATGCGAGCCAGTTGAGCACATCCAATCGAGTAATATCCTCAGGCCGGATGCCAAGGAACCAGCCGCCCATTTCTTTGCGGAAGGCAATCGCGCGTGGATCATCACGCGCAAGCGACTCTCTCAGTTTCGGGAACTTTTGCGTATCACGTGGATTCGCTAACAGGCTGTCATCGTCTAGTCCATCAACGACCGACATACCCAAAGCACGAATGATTCTTGTGTGCGAGTTGGGGCTCGACGTTCGTCGACGGCCCTGGATCCGACGCACCAAATGCCGGTAGTATATGGAGAAACACACCTCAAGGAATGCCCAGAAGAACGCAAACCGCTTCCTGAGGAAGTTGGCAAGCCATGGACGCAACAATACTTCTCTCGGCATCGTACCGTGAAGAAGCATTCGGAGCAGCACTCCTGTACGGCGCTCATGAGCCATACGCACACCCACGTACAGGATCACATAGACCCATGAAAGTGGCACGATACCCCACAGCAATGACACGAGAAACTGTGCCAGAAGCTTTGGCGGCTGTCGCTTAAACATACGCAGAGACATGTTCCATCAACGTAACAAGCTCGCTTCGTATAGAGCTCCTCACTTGACGATTCGGTTTGTTCTTGGCAGCCAAGTTGTGTTAGAAGGAACAGTGTGTGCAATGCAAGTTCCGGTAGGTCATACCCTCTTTTATTCTCCGGTCAACCCCCAACCAGTTGCTGTATCTCTTTCTGTTGTACCCCACGCGATGAACTAGCGATGCCAAGGATACATGCGCCGTGATGACTAATACTTGCATGTGCATATGTATGATTCGCCCTCGTCTGTTTCGACTCTTGCTCCACACCTACTTGCCCACAGAGCCTGTATCGAATCATGCCGCTCATTTGCTGCACGACACCTCTTAACCCATACTACACACATGACGTATGGGTCGGCGTCTTCAGATGCGCCCTCGACTGCTTTAAATGGCTTCAAATCTTGCTTATCTCGTAATCTGTGACATGTACTCTTGATCTACCCACGTCTAGTTAAGCAGCTTCAGCAGAAGACGTCGCAGGTGCGGGGTGTGTCTTCGATGCTGTCTGAGTCGACGCCGAACTCGCACATCCACATGATCTTGCCGACGATCCACATGGCTTGGTGGACGATGACGTATCACGTGAAGCGTGCGCGAGCTCGTCAGCAGCCATGCGTGGCGTCTCAAAACTTTTCATAGGTGACAGGCCCCAACGCTCCAGCATTGCTCGATCCTGATCCCATGAAGACGTTGGCGTCGTCAGCATACGGTGTCCCGTGAAGATCGCATTCGCGCCAGCCAAAAACAGCATAGCTTGTTCCGATTCGGTGAACATCTGACGTCCTGCTGCAATGCGCACAATGGAGGTCGGCAGCACAATACGCGCCGTGGCCACGGTGCGCAGCATCTCTTGGAATTGGACAGGCGGCTGACCTTCCATAGGAGTGCCAGGAATCGCTACAAGTGCATTCACGGGAAAACTCTCCGGTGCCTCTGGCAACCTGCTCATCTCCCAAATGAGACCAACTCGGTCCGACTCATCCTCACCCAGACCTAGAATGCCGCCAGAGCATACAGAAATGCCCGCATCCCGCACATGCGCAATGGTCTGCAGACGGTCGTCATATGTCCGTGAAGTAATCACCTTACCATAGTACTCGCGACTTGTGTCAAGATTGTGGTTGTAGGCAGACAAACCGGCTTCCTTTAACTGTTGCGCTTGCTCCGCCGTTAGCATTCCCAGCGTCGTGCACACTTCCATCCCCATCCCACGGATTTCTCGCACCATATCGAGAATGCGGTTGAAGCCACGTTTGCGGCCGCCGATCTCTCGCCATGCTGCCCCCATGCAAAAGCGCGTGCTTCCATTAGCCTTGGCGCGCCGAGCTTCTTCCAGTACATTCTCGAGGTCTTCCAGCTTCGACGCATGTGAATGGGTCTCATAGCGGCTGCTTTGCGAGCAATACGCGCAGTCTTCCGAGCAACCACCCTCTTTGATGTTCATCAACGTACATAGCTGGATTTTTCGCGCATCATGGTGCATGCGGTGCACGGATGCAGCCTGGAATACAAGCTCCAGCAATGGCTGGTCGAACAATGCCTGAACTTCCGACCGCTCCCATGACTTTCTCGCTAATGGAGACCACGCCTCCGATGACGAGGTTGCCCGATCACTACTTGCCTTCGGCAGGGCGCCTACAACTGCCGTGCTTTTCATGCGTCGCAACACAAATGTAGCGCTTGTTTTTGACGTCATCGTTGACATCGATGTCGTCAAGGATTGTGTGCTTCTCATTGCGGACAACATATCGTTTCACAAAACGCTCACGTACGTGTCCCTTCCTGTGCAAGCTTGAACACGACCTGTACCTTCAACAAATTCGTTCAGGTGATGCTTGAATATATCGCAATACGATTTTTTCTCCGTACTTGGGCTTCGTAATCTAGTACTCTCTGTACGCTGGGCCTTTTCTGCGTCCGACCAGACCCACTCTCGCCTTCCTCCAGTGCACGTAATAGTCTTCCCCGCCAAAACGCCACTGCCTAGAAACCGGTGTGATTATTCGGCCGGAACACCACATGGCGTGCACGTGTGTGCTTCGCATTCGAAGATGCCGCCGCTAGAACCAACGGCCGGAGTTACTCCCTGCTTAGCTTTGGCTCTATTAACCTCTTCCTCGTAAGATGGAAGACGTATCGGTGGATATACAGTCGACGAGTTCCGATAACTCTTTTGTGAGACCCAAGCGAATGTCTCTTGAGGAGGAACTCGAAAACCTTGCGTGTCGATTCATCGTGAATCTGCCAGCAAATGAGCTCGCATCCATCGAGCGTATCGGATTCCAGGTGGAGCTAGCGTACGTATCGCTACGAAGCGGCTCGTGAGCATGCCAACTTACACGCAAATCTTTCGCTTGCGTAGTCACTGGTTTTACCTAGACTTTTTATGCCCGCAGAATTCCAAGTTGCCAACGCTCAACTTTAAAAAATTTGCCGAGGAACTACTCCATGTGGCCTCCCTAGCTGTGCCGCTTATCCAGCTCTACACTTCAAGCGGCTCTTCGAGTCTAAATCAGGCATTTAGCCAGTTTATGGAGTACAAGACGCGCGTGCCTGTGTGTGGTGCAATCCTCCTCTCCGAAGACTGGACAGAAGTACGTACAATCATACGCAGCAACTATGCCTCCCATGGCTTAGAGCAATTTGCTAACGACGCACAGTGCGTGTTGGTCAAAGGTTGGGGTAAAGGTGCCTCCTGGACCTTTCCTAAGGGCAAGATCAACAAGAATGAAGATCAACGCGATTGTGCTCTTCGCGAAGTGCTCGAAGAAACAGGATTCGATGCACATGATTTGCTTCCCAAGGATTCCAAAGACTTTTTCGAGCTAACGGATCGCGAGCAAAAGAGCCGTTTGTACGTTGTGCCAGGTGTGCCGCGAGACACTAAGTTTGAAACTCGGACGCGCCGAGAAATTTCCCGCATTGAATGGTTTAAGCTTGGCGACCTTCCGACTGCAAAAAACCCGAAGGTGCCTTCCTCTGAGTTGGGGGGTAGATTTTATCGTGTAACACCTTTCATGATGCGCCTCCGCCGTTGGATTCAAGCGAACAAACGCTCGCATCCGAAGCGACCCAATCAACAATCACCCATGCCTGGACACAAGGACTCTGGGACTAGCGTAAACATGGACGAACTTTTTGGCACTGCCACGCCACCACCCAAACCTGCTGGTACACAGAAACCTGGACTCATTGCCTTGCCACCCTCGGCGATGCGACAGTTGTCGTCGAACAAAATGAAGCAGCCGAAAGATGACGTATCCGCTCCTCCAACTCGAAGCTCAGCCCCTGAGCTTGCCAATTCAAAGAGCAGCGACGATTCCAAGCAGCAATTGCTCCTTTCTCTTTTGCATGGCTCACACCCTTTGCCAGCACCTCCTCCTTCCGACCAACAGCCTCGCATCGATGGGTCGGCCGCTTTGCGTGCTCTTCTTGGCGCGCATTCCAAGCGATCTGAACCGTCAAATCCCACGCAGAGTCAAACCCATAACACTAATTCTCTGTTGTCTCTACTCCAAGCTTCAAAGCCGCCACCCAAAGAACCTGTCGAAGCTCATCCAATGCCCTACTTGCGCTCACCAACGTCGACAGGTATGCAATCCCTGACCCCTGGCTCGTCTGTGGACAAGCAGTCCAGCAATAATCGTGAGCAACATGTTGCAAACCGCCTCCCAAGCTTGATTGTTGGACCAAATGGTTCTAGTGGACCCAGTCAGCCAGAATCCAAGCCAGACCTACCTATAGTTACTGGTTCGACACCTACAAGTGTTCCGCCTGCTCAGACGCCTGCGCCTGCAACTACAACTCCCTTCAACCCAGTGTCAAGGCCAGGAATGTTTCCTTTTCCACATACGATGATTCAATCGTCTCCTTCCTCATGGTCGAGAAATTCGTATATTCCACAGCCGCAAAATGCACCTGTGCCAACGTCAGGTGTAGTTTCTTCGACTCTAGCAGATGCAACCACGTCAGCGGTTCCTACAGCCCCCGCTGCACCGAGCAATAGGCAACAGCAAGCTCTTCTATCAGCCTTGCTAGGATCCCCCAAACCGCAAGCCACGTCCGCGCATTCAACGCCATCAAGTCCCGCTGTTAGAACATTCTCTTCCCACGCTTCAAGTATGCCTGCACCAGCAAATGTTCCTCAGGGGCCGTGCAATGCTCCATTACCTGCGCCAGTGACTACGCCTGCTCCTATTCCGTCTGACTCAGGGAACGCGATGAATCTGCTTAACATCTTGAATCGACCGCCTACTTCGACGCCGGAGCGTGATTCTCACGCTCCGGCTTCTGCGGCTGTGTCAACATCCGGTGCTCAGAACACATCCAATTCACTACTAGCCACTTTACTGCATGGAAAAGGACCCTAAGGTTGTTGCTTTCATATTGCGTCTCTAGTTTTTTCTGCCGTCCTTGATGAGTATACCTACCCGCTTCTTATACTGTGGTAATAAAGGGGTAATAATAGATACCGATGTTTAAAGTAGTTTGAAGGAACGTGTAAGCTGGTCGATTTTCGATATGGGAGCTTATTTGTTAGCCGCATGAACGATCGAACGTACCAGGACCAATGCCAATCACAGTCCGACTTCCCGGGGCCACTTGAGTACGACCACTGCTTCATTAGTGAGGTTGTCATTATGAACTTACGCGTCTTGAATCACATAAGCGGGCACGCCAAGTCTTTGTGCCGATTCATGCAGCTGAGTAAGTTGCTCTTCGTCAGGAACTTTTATAGCGATTTTGGTTTGGCTTCATCGCATTAGTTACAGTAGCGACACATACCCTAGCTTCGACCATGTCCGAACGTAGTCTGGATGCATACGTAATGCTGTCTTATAAGATGCCAGGGTCGCATGTCCACACTGTGCCGCGATCTTGCCTTTGTCCATCTTCAGGTCCATGCGGACTCCCAGCACCATCTTGCACTCTTCCACAATTGGCATCGAAGAATCCTCCAATTCATCGGCACTCTCAATTTCTAGATCCGACAATTCCTCATCTGTATTATGCGTTCGAGCACTTTGCCACCAATGTGAAAAATATCCTACCGCAATCCCAGTAGCAAATACAGCAATCAACACCGTATGCATTGTGGACACTTTTGATGACCGACCTCAAATTTTCCATACTTCAAATTCCGTGCCTTGGTATATGACGCATTTTCTGATTGGTGCAGACTTCTCACGAGGACCTATTACCACTTTTAACCATCCACGCTTTGGACGGCGCCGGGGGCAGGAGGATTAACAAAAGATATGTTTGTCTCCCTTGGCCTGAGCGCCATGGATTCGGCCGAACGATATGTTTCGCCACCCAGCGCGCATATATAAAACACGGACCAACGGATCCCGAGAGCTTTCACCGTTATACGTGTTGACCATGCAGATTTTCGTCAAGACATTGACAGGCAAAACAATCACGCTTGAGGTCGAGTCATCCGATACGATCGACAACGTGAAAGCCAAAATTCAAGATAAGGAAGGCATTCCTCCAGACCAACAGCGTTTGATTTTTGCTGGCAAGCAGCTGGAGGACGGACGTACGCTGAGTGACTACAACATCCAGAAGGAATCGACACTGCATCTCGTACTTCGTCTGCGCGGCGGTGTGATGTAGAGCACTATTCATATAGTTAAACATGTATGTTGTAGCCAATTTTTGATTATATATAACATATGATGAGTCGTAACCGAGCATTACTCTCCGAAGAGCTATGGTGGTTAGAATTGCGAGCAGGGAATTAACACTTATCACGTACCTTCTGCACGCGCTTAAGCACAGCATCTTTCGATGGGTCTAGACAAGTTAAATGTTCGATTACAATGAATACGTACCGTAAGGGTGGTCTTTGCTGGGAATCTCAAGCACAGCAGGGAACGCCTGCATGTATTTGTCAACAAGAGGACGGATCTTGTCGGCAATGTGTTGGTTAATCAAGACGATGGCTATGTCATTCCGATCTTTGGTAAACTTGAAAAATGTGTCCTCAATGTCAGACGTGGGTGTTTTGTTGTCGACGACAAAAAAGTTCTTTTCTCCCTCTTTGTTGACGTCACCAATCCCAGCGAGAATAAAGCCGGTCGTAGAGTCCTGCCAAATGTATGAGATTTTTCCGGTAGGCACGCACCTCGTCAGCGATCAAGGCAATGAGAGAACGGCCACTTGCTTGATGCCCAGACATAGTAGTCGAGTATTTCAGATCGGCCTTCTGGGGGTACAGCACACGTCGAACCAGCGACGTCGCTCGTTGACTGCCATAACACCGGCGGACCAAGTGCGCGCGTGGAGGCCACGTGGTTAAGTGGCCATATCGACGGTGACGGACGAGTGGCTCATCAAGAGACTGGATTTCAAAGCACCTCAGGACGACCAGGCGCAAGATAGTGAGTGGGTGGTTGAAAGAGATGCAATCAACATTTTTGCCATCGAATGCAGCTGGTGGCTCTGCTGGTACAGCTCCATACGTAGCAGGTGATACACCGCTCATGCAGCCCATGCCGCATGGTGGCAGCCGAACATCGCGCGTGTGTTACTTTTTCGATTCGGACATTGGCAACTTTCACTATGGACCTGGGCATCCTATGAAGCCAATGCGTGTGCGCATGTGCCATTCGCTTGTCATGAACTACGGATTGTACAAGAAGATGGAGATTTTTGTACGTGCTGTGAACGTACATTAACAGACAGAGAGCAAAGCCAGCGACCAAACGCGAAATGTCCCAGTTTCATACGGATGAATACGTGGACTTTTTGTATCGAGTGACGCCTGAGAATGTGGACGCTTTTGTACGTGAGCAGTCAAAATGTAAGTGTATGAATGTATCGCAGCTCCTGCTAATGAACATCAGACAATGTGGGCGACGATTGCCCAGTGTTCGACGGCCTGTTCGAGTACTGCTCGATTTCAGCCGGCGGTTCTATGGGTATGTGTGACACTGAAATGAGTGTTGTACATGTGAGCTAATATGACAGAGGGGGCAGCGCGTTTATCGCGTGACAAATGTGATATTGCAATAAATTGGGCTGGTGGTTTACATCACGCCAAAAAAGGCGAAGCCAGTGGGTTTTGCTACATCAATGACATTGTTCTGGGTATTCTGGAACTTCTTCGGTACCATGCGCGGGTTTTGTATATTGACATCGATGTGCATCATGGAGATGGCGTAGAAGAGGCATTCTATACTACAGATCGTGTGATGACATGCTCGTTCCACAAGTACGGCGAGTTTTTCCCCGGAACGGGCGAGCTCCGGGACATTGGATGCGGTAAGGGTAAGCATTATGCATGCAATGTCCCACTGCGGGATGGGATTACCGATGAGTCGTACCAAAGTGTGTTCCGGCCAGTAATCCAGCGCATTATGGAGATCTACCAGCCATCGGCCGTTGTTCTGCAGTGCGGTTCAGATTCGCTAGCAGGTGATAAGCTCGGCTGTTTCAATTTGAGCATGCGTGGACATGCGAGCTGTGTCGAGTTTGTCAAGAGCTTTGGACTGCCACTATTGTTGCTAGGTGGTGGCGGTTACACGATGCGAAATGTGAGTCGAGCGTGGGCGTATGAGACTGGCTTAGCCTCTGGCCATCAACTGAGCTCAGAGCTGCCTGTGAATGAGTATTACGAGTACTTCGGGCCTGAGTACCGCTTGGATGTAGTGCCAAGCAACATGGAGAATCTCAATACGCGCGAGTACCTAGAAAAGGTCAAAGAGCAGGTATTTGAAAATCTGCGTCACATCGCACCAGCACCCTCTGTTCAAGGTCACGTTGAGCCGCGCCTAGCGCATGATATGGCTCTAGATGATGTGGGTGCACATGATGATGTGGCGAATCCTGACATACGCACAACTCAAGACCAAAAGGACCGACGGATCCAACGCGAGACGGAACTTGACGACTCGGATGACGAAGGCGAAGGTGATCGACGTGACCGACGCTCTTGGAAAGACGAGAATGACATGGATATCGTGGACGAACCAGCCACAACATCAGCAACATCAGCAACACTACCATGTGGTCCTTCAACGGGAATGCCTCCTGCACCGGTAACTTTACAGCAACCATCGACGAGCAAAATGGAGTCAGAACCTGCACAAATGTCTCCAGTCATGTCTGGATCTACAGCAACGGCAGCCCCTGACCAGGCACCACCAGTCTCTCATGCGTCCTCTCCAGATTCTTCAGTACAGGGCATTGCTGCTCCCTCTGCATCTACCCGCGGCGCCTATCCTAGACCTGATATGACCAACGATGCTTCGGCACAAGCAGTCGATGGCAAGCGGTCACCAAAAAACTAGTTGGCGGCTTGATCATCGTTGACAACACTATATGATACTTGAGCCCATTTCCCCTCCCGGTATATTTCATCCAAGTACTTTATTGGAAATCAGCGTAGCTATATAGTGACAGCACGATATGCATCTGCTTTGCGACGAGTAACAAAATCAGCTGCAAATCGACGGCCATCAAGTGTACTGCTATTCGCATACACAGCTTCGGCAATGATGACCGTGACATCGGGCGAGGGGTTCAGGGGGAATGACAACAGCATTTCGATGAAGTCGTCAATGTTGGCACGAAGTCCTTTGAGCTGATCGCGACAATACTTCACGAATTCTGGCGAGGCAGGTTGAGGGGTCGATGAAGGGACCATGGTTGAGGTTGATGAACGAGTAGCTGATGAAGCACTGCCTGCAGAACCAGCGGCCGACCCATTCGGTCGCGGAATGCTGTCGTTCATTTGAGAAAGCGCATCCCGACGAGCTTGGTGCTTGGGCTTCATCGTGACCCAGCCGTCCTCGTCAGCCTCCGATGGGACAGCCGAAGAGGATGTTGTAACTGCAGAGCCTAAACCAGACGAGCTCAAAGCCGGCGGACGATTCGGCAAAGACGCACGTACCTGCGTGAGCGACGACTTAGGTGCGCCGGCGCCGCTATTGTTGCTGTTATTGTTGCCCTGACCGCTGCCTCCAGCGCTGTTTTTAACAGCCGCAACAGGCTTGGGTGGGAGAGCGTGCGCCTTGCCACCTGAGCTCCCAACTTTGACCCAGCCAGCTTCATTGGGTGAATCCGGCTCACCAGGAGCACGCGAAGCCGACGAGCGTGCAACTTGAGCATGTGCAGCCTTCTCACTTGCGGACCGCGCGCTTTCTTCTTGTTGGATTTGGGAAAGTGATTTCGCAGGTGTTGTTGACTTGGGCACGTTCCAGGCCACGCCGGTGGAGCGAGGAGTTGTTGCTGCCGTCGACACAGTCCCCCCTGTTGTTGAAGATGATGATGTCAACGTTGGTTGTGACATGTGCATGGACGCCATGGCACTTGCAAGCATGGCAGAATTTTTCGCGCGTTCTTTAGCCTCGCGTGCTTTGCGTTCACGCTGTTCGGCTTCGAGAATTTCACGCATGTTGGGAGTTGAAGCCTGTGCTGGCTTCGCCGAGGCGGAGGCCCATGGAGCTGGGCGAACAGATGCTGGCTTAGGCGTTGCGCTGGAGGATGAAGTTGATGTGGATCCGGTGGATGGATCTGAAGGCGTTGGGGTGCCAGAGTCAGAAGTGAGAGATGAACTCGCCAAACCTCGGGAACCATTTGAACCTGTAGAGTCTCCTGATAGGCCGGTCGCAGTGGACGATTTCCGAACAGATGAGTATGGCGGTACATTCACAGAAGCGGAAACAGCCGCGTCAGCCTCGGTTGCACGCGAGTCTGACGTTGGAATGGGCTTTGCGTCGAGTGCCTTGTCCGATTTGGGTGCTTTCGACGGGGACACTGCCTGCAGCGCCTTTGATGGTTCTGGCACTTGTGAAGAGGAGTAGACTTGCGTTGATGATTCCATGTGAGATGCGGCCTTGTGACTAGGTGTGGGGTCAGTGGAAGGAAGAATGTCCTTTGCGAGACCTCGGCTTGGCTCAGAATTCTGAGAAGACTCAGCTGATTCAAGACCGGAAGGAAGTTGTGGCTTCGAAAGAAAAGCAGGTTTGGGCGGGAGTGTCGATTTGGGATCAATTGGATTGGAGTTTGACACAGGATTAGAAATGGTATCTGAGCCCGGCATCGAGTCATGCGCTGGGAGGTCAGGGTTTTGGGCAGCAATAGTGGCAGTAGTGGATTCACCTAAAGCCGCGACAGTTTCCGAGGTATCAGCTTGGCCAGAAGGTGTACCAATCGAGCCCGCATGGTCGGGATGCGCTTGCTCGAGGGGCTTAGCTACCGGGGCTCGCAACGCAGACGCATCCGGCAGGACAGTTGGAATTTGCTTGGGTGCGTTCGATCCGCGCTTCGGTTCAGGTGAAAAAGGATCGTCGTCTTCATCAGAGTATAATGACAGGTCTTGGTCATGGTTATATGGCCAGTTGGTATCGTTGTGGACGGACGACGATGAAGATGTTGGCATACTTGAGGCATGTACAGGATGCTCTGCATCCGCATATGCACGAGCTTGCGAAGCTCGGAACGCGTCACTCGCTGCTTGCCGCTGCATCGCATGCAAGATATCATTCAGACCCGCCTCGTTAGCATGGGGCACAGAGGTTGCGAGGACATTCTGCATCATTTGCAAGGTCTGGGTCTCAGTCGAGTTAGGCATGAGAGCCTGAAGCTGGGACATAACACGAAGTGCCGTCAAAATGTCGTCCGCAGACAAGTTAGAGGCATTGGACGACATTGTTGTCGCCGTGGTTGAGGGGGCATTGGCGGACGTTACGGCTGCCGCTACCGCTGAATTTTGGCGTAAATGATCAGTCGCTCTTACACTTGGATCTAGCTGGGGCGACGCATGAACAAGCTGAGGGGAATTTGTCGCAGAAACATGCGGTGATCCGAGCACCGACGATGGAATGTTCGGAGGCGTCGGCGCCGACGCCGAGGACGGGCGGCCTACGCGCTTTGGAGGGATGAGAAACGGACGTACAGGATCGCCAATCTCCGCTACATACGCGTGTAGGGGGCGGAACTGCGCGTCATCATCCGGACGAATGAGGAGATCAGGGTACAGGTAATTCTGCTCATACCAAGCCTGCATGGAGGTGGCGGGAAACGGACCCTGCATCGTACTCGACGGATCGAGATAGTACCACAGCTGCATCTGTGCGGACCACGGTATAGATAAGGGCCGTTGCGTCACATCCGGGTACACTGACGACCACATCGGATCTCGCAACGTGTCGTAGCGCATACCTGGGCTCGAATCTAAGCTTGCCCCTCGGCGCAGGCTTTGCGCTGGATTTACAGGCGACATAGTAGATCGAAAAGGACCCCACGGGGGCAAATCGATGTTCTCAGACGAAAAGTACGTTTGGGACGTCGGGTACATGGCAGTGAGTCTCTAAGTTGCTCGCAATGGTTCCGTGGTTTTCTTCTACAGAACGCTGAGTCAGCGTGCTGAACGATTCATCCACTCGGCCACGCGCCGTCGACACGTAAGAGTGGAGGCATCTAGAAATGGTACTTCTGGCCGCTGGGCAAATCGTTCGAGCAACTCGCGGACAAGAGCGTGTACGAGGACATCGCTTTCTCGATACGCGGCACTGCATGGCGGATGCGCTAAATTGTACTCAATCATCTGCCAGAAACCATGCCATGCCCATCCTGCATCCTGCCGCACTACATCTTGAACAATGGCTGTGAATTCCGACTGCCACGCATCAGTGTTGGGATGCTGGCTTCGTAGCACGTCCCTTACATCCTCCAACGCGTGTTCGACATCGTCGACCTGTGAAAGGTGCAAATAAACGTGTAAGGCACGTTGATGTTAGCGTATTGCTTGAACAATGATGCTATGTTACACGCACTTCGTTCTCCATCGCAATATACATGCTTCTTAGATTGTAAGCATTACACCAGTTATGATTGAGCTGCACATAGACATGTTAGAAAAATAAAAAGATCATACGAGTTCGTCAATAAATTTGGAATTAGATGGGGGAAAATGACGAACGTATCAACTCACACTCAAACAATCTGTAAGGTTCTCGACCTCGTGATACCAATTTGATGGAACAAAAATTGTTTGCCCCGGCTAATATGAGTAAGCGCATGCGACGTATCGAACACAGTACTCACTTCTTGTTCAATGACGTAAACTCGTAGACGTGCTTGCTCCCATCCAGTCCACCCGCTAAAACCATCACAAAATGCGCCAAGCTCGCCAAGCGCGCGTCGCCGCTCCATATCTTTAAAAGTGCTTGCAAGCTCAGACGTGCGCTGTTCAGGAAATCCTTTGACATGTGAGAGCACGCGTACGTGCATACGTACGGCGAAGAAGCGCTGCATCAGCTGGTGCAAAGAAGCGCCAACGCTTTCGTCCGGCTATATTTGTCGACCATGAGTACGAGGTGTCTCGCATTGTAAGAGTGAGTGCAAGGGAATACGATGTACAACACGTACAAACTGCCACGCAATCGGCCGTCAGCTGCATTAGAACATACCGTCGCGATGAAGAGGTGTGATAGATCCTATTGTCCCTGCATAACAAAAACGGAAATCATCGTTCTCGTATGCGTCAGAGCAAGAGCCAAGCCAGGCGTCAGAGCAGTTGGGAACCGTGTCCGATGTAATGCCCTGTGTTGTTACATTGTTCATCCCTGAGAATTCGTATACGCGAGTCGGTGTACTTACAGTCGTCTGCGAACAGAGCTGGAGTTCTGTAGGGTAGCAATCTGTCGGGATCCTTGCCCTGAGCATCCATGCGTGCAGAGCGGACAAGATGCCAGTCTTTGATGTAGACAGTGTGCGATTTCTGCTGTTTGATAAGGTCGACTGCTTCATTGAGCCTCATGGTCTCGCGCTCTTTGGCGTCAATAATGACGGGTACTTCATGATCGCCGTAGTCTGTGCAAAGTGAGTCCCAGTCTACTCGTCCATCCCGTGCATAGCGATATATTGCCGGCCAGGAACGCGTCATAGATGTGGGCAAAACGACTGGTACGTTCTTTTGCAGGTATTCTTGCTAGGCGCAACCGCGTTAGTGTCAACGGGGATACGTACACAAAATTCTGCATAGCTTGGTACATAATCTAGCACACGGATAGTGCGCATCACCATGTGCTGCTGCAATCAATCTCCGTACACTAGCCTCACGAAATCCACGTATGCTGAACACGTACAAATGTACGAACGGAATCGACTCCACATCGCTCAAGCAAAAATGGACCAATTTGTTCCATTATGTTGTACAGCGATGAAGGACACTAGCACTGAATGTCTCACGACGGACAATATCACTCCACCCCACATTGCATCAAGGGCGGTAGAATATTTCAGCGATACCAAAAGAATCGATCTAAACTACTAGAGACGCGAGGCTGGATTGGTATCATAACGGAAAACGCCCTCCTGAATCTAGTCGTCAGTGCGTACTACATGTAATGGCAACACGTACCGCAATAGCAACAAGAACACCATCCTGCCTGTACGCACGAGTGGCAACCAGAGCGCGTCCATTACTGATAGCCTGGTTTTCTAACTGACGAAAGGTAAGCAATCCTGCCTACGTACCACCATCAAAAGCCAATCTTTCATAGTAAAGTCATTATGGAACCACATCGTGTGATCCAGAGATGCCATCATCGAGGGTACGAGCGAGCGTATGCTCGATTGCATGTTGACGAGCAGGAGTTGGTCTGTCTGAAATGCCAACATAGCACGCTGGAAGTTGATCGAGCCAGGGCTATTGCCACGCGAGCGAACCCAATATGCTACGCTCGTGCCATATTGGAGGTGCCCGTCTTTATCGTACATTGTCGGTACAGCCGGTCGATACTCTACTGGATACACGTGACGCTGGTCATCCGTCCATTTAGCGCACATGGCGTACATCGGATCGTCCTTCGGTATCGTCGATAGAAGATGCTCATACCGCTTGTATGATAGCATGCATTTTTCAGGAGCCAGCACTTCTTTGGGGAGGAAATTTTGTCCCTCTTGGATATTAAGCTGCAGCTTGAAATCACCATCCATAACAATTTTCGGAGGTGGTGCAAAAAACTGCGGTTGATCCGGCTCGGGCATCTGAAACGACATCGTAGCTGTAAAAAGAAGCGTCGTTCCTTGCATTGCATCGACCCGGCGCGACACATAAGAGCGCCCATCACGTAGTTTTTTCACGAAGTAGTGGATATAATCATTGACGTTTGCTCGATCCAAGAATTTGCCCTGTACATGGTGAGTTATAGCGCTTACATACATGTATCTCCTTGAAAAGTTAGTTCGTTATCGCTAAAAACATACATGAAGCTCCATATGTCGCGGAACTGTCTTGCTTGCCGACTCCATACTCTGCGCAATAAGAGAGCCGCCAAACACCGACTTTCCCATCACAGGCACAAAGTGCTCTTTCGCCACGCTCTCAAACTCACAGAACGACGTCTGACGAACACCTGCAAATAAAGGAATCCGCTCATCCCATTCTTCTGGTGTTAGGGTTATGCCATCTTTCATTGCGAAGTTGCTTTCAAATCTTGGTTGATTTTGTCAAGAAACATGCTCATGTGGAGCCGGTCGGATACCGCAACGATGCTCCGCCTTCCGTCTCACTCTTGGGGCGTGCATGGCGTGGACTATGCAAGATACACCCAATCAGTACTAGTACAATCATCAGCCACGTGCAGCAACAGATGGAGACGCGCACAGAACAATTGCAACATGAACCACTAAGAAGATGGACAGAAAGCGCGTACGATGGTATAAGCTATAGCAGATGCGCGTGATCAAGATTCGAAAGTGATATTGCACCCAAATGTTCATCATATGTGCAGGTTAGGATAAAAAACCAGCACATATACTAAGCAGGCATCTTGAGTTCCTAAAATCGCACAAATAAGGAATTCACTCTTCACCAGTACGTATGCTAAACTTTATACCAGCCCCCCCTAATCTGTTAAAGGGCAGTCGAATAGGTCGAAGGGTGCGGCTACATCGAAGCCTGGAAATGCAACGATTCCATCACCTCCGTATGGACATGAGTGATGCATGGGCGGTGCCGGTTGGCTCACAAGTGGTCGCGGATGAGAGAAATGTATCGGCCGACACACAGACCCAGGTTTTGGCACGTGGCTCGCGTCACGCACCTCTCACGTCGTTGGGGCTGCTCGACCCACTATTGAAAGTGTGACGAACCCAAGTTCCATCTTGGCTCGACGAGAGAATGGCTGCTGCGCCAGGGGCCATGGCGCCTAGTGGTGCGAATATGCTTGGTTCCACAGGAACAAGATCTGTCTCATTGCGCTCAGCGCAAGTGCAGTCGCTTTTGTCTATGCTGAACTTTAATGACCCGGCCTTCTCTCATACGACCGGTCGAAGCTCGGTGAAACCAGACCAATCTATGCCTACCGTGGCTGCACCGCCCGTATGGAAGATTCTTATTATGGATCCAACGAGTACAGATATTTTGGCTACAAGCTTACGCGTGCAAGACCTTCGAGAGAATGGTGTCACTCTACATTTGCAACTGCATAGCGATCGTCCTGCTTTGCCAGATGTACCAGCCATATATTTTGTATCTCCCACAAGTGAGAATGTGGCGCGGATAGCAAAGGTACGTCATAAATAATTCGTTCCTTTCCAAGGCATGTCTTTCTTACTCCGACAGGATGTATCTCAAGGACTATACGAATCGACATATATCAATTTCACCTCCATGGTGTCTCGGTCTGTGCTGGAGCAGTTAGCACAGGGTGTCGCACGAACTAGTGGTGCTGGTGCACAGATCCGTCAAGTGTATGACCAATATCTTGATTACATTGTACTCCAGCCCAACCTATTCCAGCTTCTTCCGAAGGGGCACGAGTCCAACTCAGCAGCGGCAGCCTCGTCGCATATTCCCACAACGTACGAACAGCTACACAACCCACAACATGGCCAGGAACATGTTGAGGCAGAGACCGATCGCATTGCTGGGGGTTTACTTTCGGTTTTCGCTACTATGGGAACGCTTCCGATCATTCGGGCGCCGCGTGGAAGTGCTGCCGAGCTTGTCGCTCGCAAACTTGAGTCGAAACTACGTGATCAGTCATCTGCCTCGCGTGGGGTAGCGGGACTCTTTGCCGCCACATCGAACTCATGGAACAAAGAACGCCCTGTCCTCGTCTTGATGGACCGTAATGTGGACATGGTGCCGATGATCGCTCACTCCTGGACATACCAGGCCCTTGTGTATGATGTATTGGATGCAAAGCTGAATCGCGTGACGGTTCAGGAGTCAGACAAACCCGTGGCTGCTAAGCGCTCGTACGACTTAGATGCTAAGGACTACTTTTGGGCAAAGAATGCCGAATTGCCATTCCCACAGGTTGCCGAAGATATCGACGCAGAACTGAATCAGTATCGGCAAGAGGCGAACGAGATCATGCGATCTACAGGTATTAGCAGCATGGACGAGGTTGGTCAGCTCGATGCATCGTCGAATGCCTCACATCTCAAGGCGGCTGTGACTGCGTTGCCCAAACTTACGGCGAGAAAACGCACAATTGATGCTCACATGAACATTGCGACCGCTCTTCTACAAGGTATAAAGACCCGTGGCTTGGACGAATTATACCAGATGGAAGAGGCCATTACCCGTCAAAGCAAGTCCGCTATTCTCGAGGCGCTTCGGAATCCAGCCATGCAGAATCCCGAAGACAAGCTGCGGCTCTTCCTTGTATACTACTTGTCGACACCCGATGCCTCGCTGAGCCGCAAGGAAGTGGAAGATTTTGAAGCTACTCTTCGTGCGCAAGGGGTGGACTTGGCTGCTCTGATGTATGCGAAGAAGGCGCGGGAGATTATGCGTTTTACCCTTTCGACTCCAACGCTAGCGCCGACACAGGGTGGTCATGAACTGTTCAAGGGATTCGGCTCACTTAGCAGCCGACTAACCGACAAGCTTAAGGACAGTCGGCTGGAAAATCTCGTTGCTGGTGTCAAAAATTTTCTGCCTGTGCAAAAAGACTTTACTGTCACGCGCTTGGTTGCCTCGATCATGGATCCAGCCGGCAGTAATGCACAGACCCTCCAAGAGACAGACGACTATTTGTGTATTGATCCTCGGCAGCCTCGGGGACGTGGCACGGGAATGGCACCAGGCGGTACCAAAGCTCGTCAGCCATTTGCACATGCTATAGTGTTCGTCGTGGGTGGTGGAAGCCACGTCGAATTTGCTAATCTCCAAGAATACGTCACGCGATCAGTGTCCGTGTCCGGTGGTATTGCGCCCGGCACGTCGAGTCAGAAGAAAATCACGTACGGAAGTACAGAAATTCTCACTCCAACCGAGTTTCTTCGCACCTTGGCTATGTTGGGCCGTATGTAGTTCGGGTGCGGTACGGCGTCTTGTAGAAAATAAAGATATATGTTATCGTGTAGCGGAAGTAGAGGTCTTGGCAGGTGGTTGTCCTGGGAGTTGTGGAGGTCGATGGGCTCCAAAGTAGACACAAGGTGGGGAGGAGAGCGGTTTCGTGTCCGTTTCTTAATCAATCTGACTAGAAGAGACCTGTCAAAGTTCGTTTCAATGCTGTTGATCGACACGCTCACTCACACCAGCCCATCAAAGCACGTGAAGTGTAGGGAAACTTGACGACGAAACGAGGATGGATGCTGAACCGATAAATGTATTGTTTTGCTGTCTTGGAAACATCTGTCGAAGTCCGATGGCTGAGGCTGTATTTAAAGATACTGTCAAGAAAGAAAATATGATGGACCGATTTGGCATCATTGATAGCTGTGGTACAGCAGATTACCACGAGGGAGAAGAGCCGCACTCAACGTACGTGGAATTCGTTTATTTTGCTGACGATAGAACCGTGCGTGTATGCATGAAGAACAATGTACCTATCAAGCACCAGGCGCGCGCCATTCAGAATGAAGACTTTAACAAATTCCACTACATATTCGGCATGGAGTACGTATGACGGATTTTGCATCTTAGCAATGCTCACACCTAGCACAAACAATGTTAGAAACCTCACGAAGATCCAGCCCAAGGGCTCCAAGGCGAAGTATGTATCAATACCAGCGCGAACGTGCATGTTAACTGACCGACTCTTGTGACAGGGTTATGCTATTTTCTGCTTTGTATGTTGCTAAGAAAAGCATCTCTGACGTGTTGGTGCAGTGACGACAATGGGACTGTGTTCGATCCGTACTTTGTATGTGCTTCTACTGACGTGGCCCACAGATAGGACACCCACTCACACTGACTTTCACAATCCAGATTGGCGACAGTGCATTCTATACCGTATTTGAGCAGTGCCAGAGGTATGCATGCGTGCATGATTGCGCGCCCTCGTCCTATCTTTGTGCCTCCGTACTAACCGCCACGTCTCCCTAGATACTCCAAAGCGTTTCTTTCCTCTATTCTGCGGGGTTCGAACGCGCAATTATGAGCGGTCGCAACACACCTCCACAGAACTCCACGTGCTATAGACTCTTGTGCTGCCAATAAAACCAATGTATTTTCGGTGAGGTGCCGGAATTTTCCAGCGCCACAGGTCGGCGACGAAGTAATATTCTTGCGGGTGAGCGTCATCATCTACCCTGGTTCTCTACGGCCGGATGACAACCACGTTTATCGGTCAGCGCAGTGCTAACACCATTAGTGTAGCGTCCGGGAAACTGAGAAGGATCCTAACTGCCAGAGTTTCTGCAGATGTGACTCCCCGCACACTTGTGACGGTGTCGTCTGCCGTCAGGCATGGCCGTTGTTCGTCCTCTTCTTCGCGATTTGCAAGAGCAAGCTCGCAGCCATCCCAGAAAACAGCAGTATACAATGTGCGTGGTTTTCACAGCTCATCAAATCGTCTTTCCACGCCAAAGGACCCATACGCAACGCTTGGTGTGAAGCGCGACGCGAGCGCGAAGGACATTAAAAGCGCATACTACCAATTAGCCAAAAAATTCCATCCCGACACGAGCAAAGAGCCTGGGGCGAAGGAAAAGTTTGTCGAGATTCAGGCTGCATATGACATTCTAAGCGATGACCAGAAACGCGCGTCGTTCGACCAATTCGGCTCGGCGGATGGACCCAACATGGGCTTTGATCCGTTTGGTGGCGCTGGTGCAGCTGGCTTTGGTGGATTCCATCCAGGCAGCGCGGAAAGCATCTTTGAGTCTCTGTTTGGTGGTGCATTTGGTGGTGGCCGCACTGCTCGCACAGGATTTGGCGGCGAGACACGTGGCGAGGATATTGAAGCGAGTGTCAATATCACTTTCGAGGAAGCGTGTAAGGGCACGTCGCGTACCGTCTCGATCAACCCCATCGACCGATGTGGCACGTGTACAGGCTCTGGTTTGAAGGAAAATGCAAAGCGCAGCACATGTCAAGTGTGCCGTGGTACAGGCACGCGCACTTTTGTGATCCAAGGCGGCTTCCAAATGGCTAGCACCTGTCCGGCATGCAGTGGCACAGGCTCGTCTATTGCACCTGGTGATGAGTGCTCTTCGTGCTCAGGTGCTGGTCGCGTCAAGTCAAAGCGTAGTATAATGATCAACATTCCTGCTGGCGTAGATGATGGTTACCGAATTCGACAGGATGGCGCCGGTGACGTGCCTCTTATGGGGCCGGGACCACCAGGATCTCTGTATGTGCGGATTCATGTAATGCCAAGTCGAACCTGGCGTCGACAAGGTACGAATCTATTCTACCCAGCGCAGATTCCATTCTATACGGCCGTGCTAGGCGGTCGCGTCCGCGTGCCAACTCTTGAAGGCGATGTCAGCGTTCGTGTCCCATCAGGCACACAACCTGGCGATGAGATGATTCTTCGCGGACGTGGTGTGCCCCGTCTTGGCGGTCGCAAGAGCTACGAGAACCATGGCGATCTCATGGTTCAGTTTGATATTACCATACCAAGGTATGTGATAACCTTTGCGAGGTCTTAGCTGACATCGATGCAGGTCTCTTTCGAAGCGTCAGAAAGAGCTCCTTCAGCAGTTTGCCGATGAGTACGAGGGTCGAAGCACAAGTACATCATCTTCCAGTACAGACGCACCGCCAAAAGCCGACGATACCAACTCTCCAGGTGGAAACACGAATACGGACGAGTCTCGTGAGAATAATAAGCATGGTGAGTCCTAATAGACCGCTTCGTGCGAGTGCCCTGGGCACGGATGGTTGGACGTGTCCATTGACATTTTTTGTCGTTTAGATTCTCACCTGAGTTTTTGGCGCCGTATAACTGACTGGTTCTCTGGTAAAAGTTAGAAATAAGGACCATAGATACTGTATACCTGGATGATGAGTGTCAAAGGCATCGAGGAGACTTGACAAGCCATCACAAACCGAATTCCTTATACAACAGTTAATACTGTTGTAATCATATATGTGAATGCTTACCGCGGACTCGTGTGTGCGCCAATGGTTTAGTGGTAAAATACAGCTTTGCCATTTGTATGACGTAGCTGTGCCGGGGGTTCGATTCCCCCTTGGCGCATCGTCTTATTTTGGTGCAATGGAACATGAACGCTAGCAATATTTTTCGTCTTAAAAAAACTTCGGACTGTGAGGCGCCAATGGTTTAGTGGTAAAATACGGCTTTGCCATCTTCATGATATAGCCGTGCCGGGGGTTCGATTCCCCCTTGGCGCATTGCCTTTTAATTCGTCATTTGTTTTGATGCATGTGATATAGTGTACACCTTGCAACTGTACAGTTAAGCGCCAATGGTTTAGTGGTAAAATACGGCTTTGCCATCTTCATGACGTAGCCGTGCCGGGGGTTCGATTCCCCCTTGGCGCATCCTTTTTGTTACGCTTTTGGATCAAATTTGGTTGGTGGCAAAATGGTTTGTTACCAATGTTATGTGATGTCTGTTTTGCACAGATAGATATGTCTACGGAGTTGCGAAATGCTTTTCGGGAATGAAAGCACCTATATGCAAGCCACTTGTATGTTGTGGCCGTTTCGATAAGACCTGAAATTCGTTATTATTGTTCTGTCTTGGCAGCAGGAGGCATTTCTGTGGCTTTCAGATGTTATTGATTCACATTCGATTGTGGATTCGCGACGTTGGCTTGTGCTTTCGCAAGATCGTCCGCGGTAGCAATCACGTTCTCCTTGTAATCAGACCCCGAAGGATCACTTTGTTTTACATTATCGCCTGACTCGAACTTTTCTTTGTTTTGCTTGCGTTGTTGGGGGTTCGCAGAGAATTGACGCTGGCCGTCCGGATCTGAAAGGTCTGTATCAAACAAGCGGAAGGATAATGCGCTCTTTTCTTGCTTGTCTAGCATCAGGTTTGCTGAAGCCATCGATCTCCAAACTGGATAGGAAAGTGCAACGCTGAGCTTGTGTCCGTCATGTTCACTTGGCTGGATGTCGAGAACGTAGCTTCCCATTTCGGCACCTCGCAAAAACTCACCGACAGAGCCGGGGATCTTTTCCAGTACAGGATAGTACTCACGAATAAAGAAAGCCAGGTCCGACAACGTAGCCTTGAGTACAATCTTGTCATGGAGATAAGGACGCATCGAATACAAAGAGTCGCTTACGACTCGCCAGCGACATGCCAAAGTGGACGAAACATTTTCGCGACGTAGCGCCGCATCTCCGTTAACTGCCATGGCATTCGGCGCTTGCGTAGATTTGCTTACAGATTCCTGCCGACCAAACACTTTGACACCGCAATTGAGTAAACGAAGCTTAAGCGGGTTGAGCGTGGGATGTACACCGGCGCCTGGGCCACCGCCTGCTACAATTGCACGAACTGTGTTAGATGTCAAGTACACGCTTCGAAGAGGCACGCGCTCGGGATTGCGGACGAGCAAATTGGCTACAGGGAAGTTGTGTAAGCCAAACCACTGCACACACGATTGGATCTCGGGGTTCATCGGATGGACATAGACAAAAGGATCTTCTCGATACGGCATGCCTCCTGCACCAATAGGTGCATCCGAGTTTCCACGACGCTTAGCTTCACGATCAGCACGGTGCTTATCCACGGGCACGACATCTGGTACCTTGCTTGGGTTTGATGATGCGTTCTGAGAGTCTTGAGAATCCTGGCCATCTTGTGCTGCCTCTTTGGGGGCATCTGGCTTGACACGCTTTGCTTCATGTTCACTTTCGTCCTCAGAAGGCCGCTTTGTACGTGTGCTTGTTTCGTCAGCATTCGCATGGTCATTAACTGAGCTGGCGCCAGGTGCATTGTTCGTATTGTGGTTGTCTTTGTTGCCATTGGCACTGCTCTCGTCTTGCTCGGCTGCTAACAAATCCTTGGTGATGGCATCCATAGCACGGGACATGCCCGGGGCCATGGAGGCTGACTCTTCTGGGGTCTTGGGCTTCTTCTCGAGCACACATACAAAGAACCCCCCGGTATTCTGCATGTGAGGGTATACACGGATACAGCGCTCGAGATGAAGTGTTTCTTCATCGCCCTGCGGCCAGAGACTCTTTGGTGTTCTAGAGGCCAGGTCTGCATCCACGGCCTCGAGAGCATCCCAAGAATCAATCCAGGGAATGCGTGGTAGTGGCGTTGTCGTCTCTGGCCTGTCTTGTTCCTCCTGTTGGTCTTGCTCATTGTGCTGCTCTGGCTGAGTATGAGCAGGCGGCTGCGCGTCAGAGTCAGCTGTCTCCTCCTTCTCAGTCTTATTACTGGCACTGAACAAGTGAGCGCCCCGCCCCGGCGCTACTTTCCATGATGTCATGCCAGGACGTCGCTTGAGCGCCGGGAGCATGCTGGATGCATCAAACACGGTTACATCGCCCTGAAAATGACGCAAAGCCGCAGCAACGACGGCTTCGTTCTCGATTGGGTTAAGAGAGCATGTTGAATACACAAGTCTGCCGCCAGGGCGAAGCAGCATAAGACCGCGGATCAAGATGCGCAATTGTAGCGCATGTAGACCGGTGCCATTCATGGGTGTCCAATCCTTCCAGATTGAGAGGTTCTTGCGCAACGTAGCATCGCCTGAACAAGGGACATCGGCAAGGACGCGGTCGTATTTGAGCTCGCGCTGGCAGATGGGGTCAGATGGTTGCTCGCCCTTCCATGCGACTTGAATATTTGCCATGTTACTGGCATCGACATTCGTAACGCACAGACTAGGCGATGGCAAGCGCTGCGCCTGATGGACAAGCATGTGCGCACGCTTGGTGTCTGAATCGTTGGCAACGACAACACCCAGTGGCATGGGATCAAACGCATCTGGCGAAGATGTCAAGGGCGAATGGATGGCCTCGATAAGTTGAGCTGTCTTAGAGCCAGGAGCTGCACACAAATCGAGGACGAGGTGCTCAGGCCGCACGTCGAGAAAGAGCGGCGGAAGCATAGAGACAGCTTCTTGACGTGAGATGGAGCCGACCTCTGTTTCGTGTACCAAGAACTGCTGGAACCGCTTAAACTCGGGCGACTTTCGCAGGACATTCTTCCGCACATCGAGGTGCCAGCCTAGTCCCTCGGGGTACCATTCTAGCTGGCGAGGAGGCGTCACCTTCTCGCCTTCGAATTGCACGTTTGAGAGGAACGGCAGGTAGATCTTGTTCATAGCATCCAGCAGCTGGCGCGCAGTGGGCTTTCCAGACGTAATGCGGAATGTCGTTGGCAATGGCGTACGCATCGACTCGATGAACGTGTCCCACTCTTCGTCTGGCACAATGCCCTGGCCCCGATAATACGCTTCGAACTTGGGACTGCGTTGTTCAAAGGTCGTGTATTCGCCATGACGCTCACCACTACCACTACCGCCTGAACGCTTTCCTCCACGCGCGCCTGCACCGCGCCTGTATGCACGACCGCGGCCCATGGTTGAGAGGTTCAATGAGGTCGTTGTCCAAACCGGACGATGCGCTGCTGACGATCGCTGGTTCCTGAGGCGGGTGGCCAAGCCGAGAATATGTCCACGTGACACTGGTTGCGACATTTGAGTCGCGCCCAGTCCAGTTGCGGCGGCGGCAGAGGCGCTGGTAGAAGCGAGAGCAGCAATTGCGCCTCGTGCACGGTTTTGACCCATTTGGTCGAGGCTTGCGTGGATTCTTGGGCAGGTCGACGTTGACGTTCGTGTTTCGGTCAAGCCCATGTTGCGACGCCCACCGACGGCACTCTCACTTACCAAGGAGGACGTGGAGGAACTCCGTCGCACAACACAGCAGCTTGGCTCACAAGACGTGCGTCTCACAGCCAAGCCCCCTCCCCACTCTCGACACGATGTGAATGTGCCGAGTCGGGAGGTTCCACGAATCATTGATCCAGACACCATCGCACGAAGCGTGCGTCGCGACTTACATGAATAAGGCGCAACTAGTGAAGAAGCGTTGCGTCCGGGTTCTCGGTGCGCATGGGCCAGCGAAGTCGACGTATACGGCGATATACGACTTTGGATCGATGTCGTGCGCGGAAGTGGCACGGCCAACATCCATCACAATCTTGTGTCAATATGAATCAGGTGTGCGCGCAACCAGAATGGTGATGACAAGTCTCTTTTTACGTTGACAAGCACGCTTGTCGTCCATTTGCTCTATGCTAGACGTGTCTCATCACTGCTCGCCACCGACCCCTTGCCCCAACCAGTGCGGGGGCATAGCCAGCACATGTATATAGCCTACTAGGTACATCTCCACTAGCCTTGCGAGCTGCCTTTAGGGTCATTTCACGCATGTTCTGGTGCGTAGGCTCGACGTTCGTGAGAGATGAGACAGGTGTTCTAGCGTTGGGCTGTGAGTGACGGGGCGATCCAATTCACACGTCACACACACACTCACACACACACATATCGTCGGTTCCTAGACTAGGGAACGACGCAGCGTAGTACACGGCATGGATCCCGGATCAAGTCAACGACTGCGGCCATACCAACGGCCACGTGAGGAATTGACGTTCATGGCAACGGCGCCCCACATAAACACGTCATCATCATATGGGAGATTGTCAGGATCGATGCCAGGTTCTAGCACGGATGGAGGCAGCAGCTCAGCAGTGCAGCTTCCGCGGACGACGAACCGATACTTGTCGGCAGATGCAGATGCCGCTCTTGCGATGCGGTCAGACAAGACGACAGTGGGCGCTGTCGTCACAGGGTTGCTTGTGAGTGGTGCATTGCAGTATACGAGCACGTGTCTTGCGATGCCCTTTGAAGTTGGTAAGCTCTTGCTGCAAGTGCAATGGGTGCCACGGGAAGACGTCTGGAAGCGTGTGCAAGCATCGTCAGGCACGACACTCCCAAGGCGCCGGAAGCGTAGTACGAGCGAGTTGGAGCAGGATCCGTGGAGTGACGCGCGTAGTCGGTCGTCATCTGCTTGGGCTACCGGGACCGACCTGGGCAATGACGCTGATCAAGGCGGCATGAGCGCTCGTGGTGCAGGCGGTCATGCCGATGGGGATGATGCCTGTGACTATGAGGACGACGATGCACCCAGCAAATACTTCCGCGATCCGTCTGATATCGCGAGCACATCAGCGTCGAGGCGGCGCGTCGACAAGCATGGCTACGTTGTGCCAGAAACACAGGAGGATGCTGGCACGCGGCCCGAATTCCTAATGCCCGTGGTCGTAAAGGGAGGCGTGTGGGAGATGATCAAGGCTGTCGTACGTGGAAAGGAGGGGTGGATGGGTCTGTGGAAGGGCGCTTTCACAACGTTTCTCATGGACTTGTCATCCACGACGCTGCAGTCGATCTTGTCGGGCATCATGTCCATCTTTGCACCGACGGCTCTGAATCCTATGCCCATTGCTTTCTCGCCGCAGCCCGTCAAGACGCTGACTCTTTTGATGACGTCGCATCTCATGACGGGCATCTTTGTGTCGCCGCTGGATCTGATAAGAACGCGCCTCGTTGCGCAGTCGACGCTCCCTCAGCACCGCAAGTACAAGGGTCCGTTCGATGCTCTGCGAACTATTTTCCGCGAGGAGGGTGGCTGGCGCACCACATACTTCCACCCGAATCTGCTGATTCCGACGATTCTCGACTACCTGTTCCGCCCACTATTTGCGCTGAGCGCGCCACTGCTGATTGAGAATGTGTTCCATCTTGATCCAAGCGCATACCCCATTTCCTATGCGCTGGCCGAGCTCGTTATTTCGACGCTGTCGCTAGGCATCACACTCCCAATCGAGACGGTCCGTCGGCGTCTGCAGCTGCAGTACCACGAGCCACTGCGCAATGATCGCGTCGGCGGACTTTTGACCGTGCCGAACACGAGCACGGCACGCCGTGGTCTCCGCACATGTGTCGAGACGCGCCCTGTGCCATACACGGGCGTCGCCGAGACCGTGTACCGCATCGTAACCGAGGAGACTGCAGCTCGATCCGTGGCACCCAAGTCGGACGATGGTGCCATGTCCGACGACGAGGCACCCACTGTCGCTGCCAGCACACATACCCGACTTAGCGGCCTGCGTGGTCTATATCGTGGCTTAAGCATGGGCGTAACAGCCAACTTGTTGGTGTTTGTACTGACCTTGTTAACCGGCGAGCGGCAGACACAGACGACCGGTTGGGCCGAATTGTAGCTCATGCCCATGCTAGTGGGCGCAGGGGCCCGTCTTACAGTGAGCGTAGCACAACATAGACCGCCACGACATGCATAAGCACGAGAGCAAGCATGGTCCCGAGGATCTGCAATCGCTCTGCTTGCGGCACGGCCTGCATGCCGATCTTTTGCAGATGCTGTTCGAGCTCTGCACCCATGGAACGCACCGAAAACCGCTCTGATACCCACCGCTTTGCTGTTGCTGCGACCTGGGCACGAGTTCCCTCGTCCCATGCAAGTATTGTGCTGCATGCAGCTGCCCAGGCGTCCGCACTCGGCGGCCGGAGAAAGCCTGTCATCGCACTCGCATCAGTGATCTGTGTCTTGCCATGGAGACTAACGGACGTCAACGATGCATCTAAGACCGTCTCGAGTGGCCCACCTGTATCTGTAGCGACGACGGGGACGCCACATACCATGGCCTCGAGCGGCACGATGCCAAAGTGCTCGTTGGTCGGTGTGTAAAGCAGGGCTCGCAAACTCGGGGCATGCAGGAGAGCATGAAGTAATGCACTCGGCAAAGACGGTAGGAAAATCACATCAGCCTTTAGTACCTGCTCGGCCTTAGGTGGCAGCACGTCGTTTGCGCGCGAGGGGGGCGCTCGGTTCCACAGCGTAACATGCGTGAGGCCTAGTGTATCGGCCAGAGACTGGAGCGAGCGGAGAGTCTCGATGTTATCGCGAATCCGTGCATCGTAGCCACCTGCACACACGAGACGCACACGTGTCTCGCGCTGAGCTTGCTGCCGCAGACGTGCGACAGTGTGAAGGGCTAAGGGGATGTTTTTCTTCGCCTCAAAGCGGTTGATGGAGAAAAACATGGGGCAGTCATTCGCATGAATCACACGCTGAACCAACTCCAAATGCTCGCGGGCATACGAGCCAACCTCTCCTACCTGCGTTGTGCACGTGCTTGCATAGGTGGCCAACTCACGCTCAACGTGCTGCGCCGTGTACATAGCCTCGTCGACGGCCGGGTACACGACGGAGGGACGTTTCGCAATCCGAGGGAAAACGCGGTGGAAGTGTGTGGCCGTGAAGCGAGAATTGGCGACAATCAAATCGGCCCATTGCGTCGTAGCTTCCTCAAGCACATCGAGTGGGAAGCGGTATATCGCACGCACAAGCGCACGGAGACCTCGCGTGCCTCGCTGTCGCGCCAGAGCAGCGCTGATTTCTTTGTCAGGGAAGTGACAGTAGTACATGACGCGCCGCCCACACAGGAGTTTGATTAGGGGTATCGCTGTTGGTAGTTGGTCAATAACAAACACGTCTGGGAGCGAGTCGGACGGCACATGCGTCAGTGACCTGTACACATGCGGCAAGTGGCGTGCGAGTGACGATCCATGCGCTGCTACCACGACCTGCATCACAAGAGACAGCTGCTGCAGAATGGCCATCGGCAGATGCAGCATGTGAAATAAGGAGCGCGGGATCCATGTCTTCGCGTGAATGACCTCAAGTGTGCCATCGCGTGTGGGCTCAAACGCGTGCGACGCGTCGAAATGTGATGTCAAGATGTACACTGTGTGGCCGCGGTCTTGCAGGCTTTCTGCCGCGTCGACCACCAGACGCTCGGCTCCCCCGATGCCTAGATCAGGATGCACAAACGCCACGCGTAGCGGCGCGCGAGCTGCGCCCGTTCCCTTGGTCAGCCTTTTCTCGCATGTGCCCTTTGCTTTCTCTTGTTGCATGCCAGTCGTGTGTGCCCACTCGTGCGACTAGGTAATGGCGTCCGTCCCGACCGCCTTACTCCGGCACACTCTCACGCAGAATGGCCAAAATCCAAAGGCATGTTGTCACACCCTCTTCCCTCTCTTGACCGAAGCGCGTCACTCCAGTGGCCACGTAAGCCCACGTACCTGGACTGCATTCTTTTCCCCCATACGCGCGGTTAGCTTCTTCCAGCCATCCACAGGGCCAAGGGGCGCACGTTGTAGGGTGGAGGGATTGGGTGGACATGGACTGCTCCGCACCGGCGGCCCCCTTTTTTCCCCTAGCTGGGCCAGGTTGAGCGTATGCATGCCTCTCTGAGCGGGTATAGCACACGTGACTCTTGACGCGCACACGCGATTATGCGCGTGTGCATATCTCCATGGGTGTGGTGGAACACAGGCTTTGAACACAAGTCACACGCGTGTGTCTTGGGCCCTCAAATTGGCAGGTGAGTATGTATATATATTTTGTCTCGACATTCCTAACGTCGTGACTGGCCGCAAAGCTGGTGGGGCATTTTCACGCGCGCGCCAAAACACACATCTCCGAACATACACACACCCACAACCACACACGTACTGCAGCGTGGGAGGGTTTGTTGCCTGCTATGCGTACATCGACGATGGACGTACCTGGATCATTTGAGGAGCAGGTACGGCGTGTAGTAGAAAAGGAATTGAAACTGCCGATGCACGCACCGAGTCACATTCCGAGCTCTTCGTTTCTATCGCCAGCCCCGGCAACATCTCGTAGGTATGCATCGTCGGCCACGAGGCATTGGCGGCGCAATCCATATGCGTTGGAAGACTCAGATGAGAGCGGCTCCGATGAAGATATTGCTGCTCGCATGTACTCGCCTGGCAACCATAGTGTGTTCCTGGCAACACCCAATCGGCGCTCTTGGTCGTCATCAGCACGTCGACCTTTCGCCAGCCATGTCCGCCCACATGCGCGTCCATCGTTGAGTGAGCAAGTTCAATCGCGCCTGAACATATCGCGCCTTGCGGGCACGGGCAACGAAGATGAAGATATCGATTCAACCGTCTTGCCTTCGGACCGGACTTCGCGAGTGCCACGGCAGGACCGGCCATTGTCGCCTGACTCACCGTACTCCTCATATGCGTCGCAGGCACCACAGGCACCACAGGCATTGCACAGATCATCGTATCCCGGCTTGTACACTCGGCGTCCTAGTCCTCTGCAGCACAGGTCTCCGACGATGGCCAGCCGTCATTCAAGCTCAGATACGGCTGTGAACAGCGATGCAAATGAGAAAGAGTCGATAAAGTCGCATGCATCTCGCATGTATGCTAATCTTCCTTCGACACTTCCATCGGATATCCAACGTGCCGATCAACAGCTCCATGTGCTCACACAGTGTATTCAATCGATGGATCAAGAAATGCAGCACCTGCGTGAGGAGCAAGGCACCTCTGAGGCTCTTGAGCGGATTCGCCAGCGCCTCGATGCTCTGGAATCAAGGGTCACTAAACATAGTGCGATGTTGGAAGAACAACGACGCATGATTCTTGATCAGCGCCAGACACGCATGGACCGAGAAGGTATATCAGCAGGAGAAGCACCTGGAGCTCCCGTTGCAGCTTCTCCTTTGCCTAGGACCAAATCAGCCACGCCTACACGGCCTGTCTTTGATGCAAATAGAAATGCGTCATCGCCCACTCGTGAGGCAGCAGACACCGGTCGAACGGCCCACCCAGTGCCATCCTACACTCCTGCACCGACATCTGCTTCCACCGCCATTCCCACCTCACCGACCGTTCCCGCTGCTACCTTTTCTACATCAACAGCGCCAGCAGCGTCACGCACTGGGTCCATGAGGACCGTCGAAACTGTCGTAAAGCGGATGTACGATGAACTGCAGCGGCTGGCACGCGCCATTGATGGAATGTATTGTCAGCCACAGCCTGAGCCGCCGTTAACACCGCCACATGATGTTGACTCGCCAAAACAAGCGTCATCCCTCTCTACGGATGAGCCACCTGACTCAGCATGTAGCGCACAGGAGCGTTACGAAAAAATTTGCCAAACCGTGGCTGATGCATTGGGCATTCCATCGCCTCCAGGCAAGACCTCATCATCCTCGTCATCACGCAAAGAGCGCATTCGCGCGAATCTTCGGCAGCGCGAAGCTGATGATGCGGCAACAGAGTCGCTCTTGAGCCGCTTGCATCATACAAAGTCACCGCTTCTCTCCATGTCCGAAGTTCGGATGCTCGAACACCTATTTGAGCAGCATCGTCGTGAGTTTTTACATCAGAAGCAGCTATATTGTGAACTGGCCGATGAGCTCAAATGTATGGAGCCATCTATGGATGCAACGAAACGCCGCATCCTTGCTGAGCATGTTCACGAGTCGATCGAATCCCTGGAAGCGGAGGCCACGCGCATCAATGGACTTCATGCACATCTCGTTCGTCATGGTCGTGCTACGTTAGTTTAGAGCGCGTCACAAATTAGTGCGGCTTCTTCAGCTACTGTACAATATTTTAGATAGTCTCTGCATCATTATCATTCTCATCAACTTTTTTTTTTTTCCAAATCGCATGCTCCACCCACTATGTTCCCACAGTGGTTGCCTTTTTTTTTGCCCTCGCGCAAGCTTCACGACGTGCGTTGGATTTTATCAAGCATGACTTGCATGCGAGCGCCCAGATCTGGTTGACCACGCTGCTTTCCCAGCCGACTGGGACTTGTGCGGTGCCAGAGTGCCCGACGCGCATTGCGCTCCTCCAGCGCCTGCTCTCGCGTCCGAGATGGTTTCGTCACTTCACGTGGTTGTGACTCGGTGTGCGTCGATGATGGTCGGTAAAAGTATGGCAGCTTCTTCTTTCGCTTCCCTGTACCATCTGATGCTTGCGCAGAGGCACTAGTAGTTGGATACATCGTCTCGCCGCTTTGCTTACCATTCGTTTGGTCCTCTGAAGCAAAGCGGCCCAGGTCGTGTGGCTCGTCTGTCTCCAAATGTGTCGAAGAGGTAGGCTCGTCTTTCTGTAACATCTTGAAATACGCCCTTTTTACCTTCGCCTTGTGAATCAATTCAGCCTTATGCTTTTTCGCTGACGTGTGAGATCCATCTGGGCTACACCGTTCCAACAAACATACCTCGACCGATGTACGCGCCATTAGGGGCGTTTCTCGCACCAACGTGAAACCCCTCTTTAGTTTTTTGTGGCTTTGGACCTCCTTGAGTACGGTGTTTCACGACACTCCGCTTGTCCTGCCGGCCCATGTGTGCGTGCGGGTATGTTTATAGTGACGTGAGCGGAGTGAGCGGAGTACGCTCGCGGTGTTTCGAGCCGTATCAAAAGTCAGTGCGCCAGCTGTTTTGAAAAAAAACCAAAAAAAAATCCAAAATACATATATCCTTCGGACCCAGGCCTGTTGGCGAACATTTCATCGCGCAGATTTCTTACTCAATGATGAGACGAACGATGTACATGTCACGTGACAGGAAGGCTGAGGCGCGAGCCGTCAACTGCGCGCCACCTTTCTCTTACGCTTTCGACCAAAAAAAAACAGAAGGACATTGGCATCAGCAAGCGTATGAGCATTCAGAACCTGGCCAGTTACGACCCTTTTGCGGACGTTGGTGACGAGCTTGCCCCCAAAGAACTCGCTGAGGAAACGAAGAAGACGTCGCAGGTGAACAGCTACGTCCACATTCGTATCCAACAGCGCAATGGTCGCAAGACTCTGACGACTCTTCAGGGCCTTCCCAAAGAATACGACCCGAAGAAGCTTCTCAAGGCGTTCAAAAAGGAGTTTGCTTGCAATGGCACCCTTGTCGATGACGAGGAACTTGGCCAGGTCATCCAACTTCAAGGCGATCAACGTCAAAAGATTTCGATGTTCTTGATTGAGGAAGGCATCCCCAAGCAGGATGTCAAGGTGCACGGTTTCTAAGCGTACGTGCTTTCAGATGGACATCCCTATGAACGGATGAATGTGTGTGCATCTTTGTCTCTGGTATGATTTCTTTGTGTGATATACGGTTCATTATGTCGCACGCGCCAAGCGTGCTTCCCTTGTTCTATGATGTACTTTGCAATCTTCCATTGGATTGTTTGGACAGCAACAGTAAGATGCCGAGGAAGAAGCCCTCCGTCATCTCGACGACGAGTTCATCTATATTGTTCTCCCCTATACTTGCCTTGGGAATATGATGAAATAAATGCGTTGAAATGCAATTGTCTATATAGTTGTAAAGTACACGCTTTTTCAATGATACTAGTTTTGTCACCATGCTGCTTGTTTCCACCAGGAGATATTTTCCAGAGGAATAATGTCGACCTAATTTTACGATGGTAGCTCAGTTGGGAGTCCCTTATCGCTCTTAGTGGGAATGGGGAGTTTGGCCCGGAGATTTGTGTGTGTGTGTGTGTGCCACGGAATCCTGTCGAGATTGAACGCCACTCTCGCATAACGCAGCTTAGCTTGGTTTGCGCCCCAGTCCCTCCAACGTGCTAAGTCTTCACGACCCAAGCGGCCCAGGTCCATGTCCTTTGCATCACGTGCAGATTCGGTCTTTTTACCTGCTTAGTAAGCAACTTTTTTCCACAATTTTACGGAGTGCAGCTTACTGGCAAAGAGTGGAGACGGAGCAAGTAAGGCGAGTGTCAAGTTCACTACCACACAACGACAGACGGACATGGGCAAAAAGAAGCAAGTGCGTAAATTTGGCGAAGTCAAGCGGATGTTGAATCCCAAAGATACTCGATTGTACGTACTTTCTTATCAGAAGATCACATGGATCTAATGAGACAGGAAGCACAACCAAAAAGAGCAGGCTGTTGCTCTAGCACAGAAAGAAGAGGGAAAGAAAAAGTATAAAGAGATGGCTGCTTCGTCTATGTTTTTTCAGCACAATTCTGCGCTGGGACCACCATACCGTGTTCTTGTTGATACCAACTTTATTAACTTTAGCTTGCAAAACAAAATTGAGCTTGTGCAGGGTATGATGGACTGTCTGTACGCGAAGACAATTCCTTGCATAACTACATGCGTTCTTTCCGAGCTAGAAAAGCTTGGACCTAAATACCGTATCGCGCTTCGTGTTGCACGCGATCCGCGCTTCGAGCGGCTAGAGTGCACACACAAAGGAACGTACGCAGATGACTGCATCATCGAACGCATCAAAAGCCATAAATGTTACATTGTGGCTACATGTGATCGAGAACTCCGTCGTCGGGTTCGTCAAGTACCTGGTATACCCCTTATGTACATTGCTCGACACAGGTACCGTATTGAGCGTCTCCCTGATCAAGGTGCACCAACGTGAGGCTACACGGAATATATGTGTGCATCTTTTGCTACGACCTCGCGTCCGCTTTTTTTACTGTTTTGCTTAGCTCGCTAGCCTAGAGCGATACGATACATATCGTCTCCAATCAAATACTTCACGGGAAGCAAGTGCTTGTGCAACCATGCACGCACTGTGTCTGTTTCTGTGCCTGCCACGCGCAAGATCAAGCCCTTGTCAACACTGGATCCTGTCTTCATGTTCCCACCAGGCACGGGCGCTCCCGAGCACAACGGACTAAGACTCCAAAGAACTTCCGGTGGACTCACACGAGACGAGCCTATTGTGCCTCCAGATCGTAGCAGTGGTTGGGGCTGCTGGATTTGATCGTATTCTTCTGATAACGACCGGCATAGTGCCTCACATTCGATCCCGTAGAGAATTACGATTCCAAAACACGTATACGGCTCACAGCGTTGAGCCAAGTCTGTTGTAGTGTCTTCTTGGAGTTGGTCTGGCAGGTCTTGCGCAAGGTGTTGACGGTCGCGTACAATGATGTCGCCATTCACGCGCACCTCGTTGCGACTGTGGTACATGTAGAAATGCCACAATTCAGGGATCCGATCGTCAGTCTTGTTAACGGCAAGTCGTCCCGAAGTAAACCAATCAAGTAGAATCAATGAAGATGACGCGCCGCAATGTAAGTCAAAGCGCTGCGTCTGGGCGTATCGAGATCGTGCAAAGCATGTCACAGGCGCAGGCAGCAAGACAAGAGTGGCATTTTTTCTCACATGGTACCTGGTATGCTGGCGCGAGATTTCGTTGGGGCCCTGTGCACGCATGATTGATGCGACGGGATCACCCCCGCGACGTACTCGATACACATTCGTATTACCTTGGGTAAGCATAAGCAGGCGCGTATGCTCGCCTACATCGATCTCGAGGTTCACTCTATCGCCGCTTATAAGACCGCCACCAAAACCTAGGGTAAACAAGATACCAACGCTCTTGATGGGGGCGGATCGATCAGCCGTGTCCACATATTTTGCTGCGTTGACCGTAGCATCATTCGCCGCTTGGACAGGTGCAAGTAGACGAAAAGGGAATTTGCATTCTAAATGCGAGAAACGTGGTGCACCTACTTCGTCGAGGGGTACAGCCCGCCGAAGCACTGCCCTTCCTTCTGCATGTTGGAAATGTACCATACAAACGGGATGCAGCACGAATACCTTGGACTATGAGCGCTCACAGTACGGGGGAAGGGGGAGCCGAGGCAATGACATAGCGCCTCCACGCCCACAAAGCTAATCGAGCCCAGGCGCCGACAGGAATCAAGGTTGGACGGGGCTGCATGGCTGAGCCTACGACGGGCGACTGCGACAGTTCATGGACACATTCACGTGCGCCAAAGAAGCCGGGCACCAGGATCGTATCGGCTCTCGTGTGCATGTGTTGGCACTTCGGCCGAATTGCCCCACGCTGTGTCCCCACGCGCGGGAGACACGCACACCCTGCTTCGCTTGCTGATTAACCGAGTGAATCGCTCTGTCCAAGCCTCAATCTGTGTGCACTACACGCTGAGTCCGGACTTGACATCGGGCTCGCAGCTGTCCGCTACGATTGGATAGTGAGTGCACTTTCATCATGAATGGTATCAAGCTTCAAGGTATGTTCGTGAACCCTATGTGGACAACAGGGGTGAGGGGGGGTGAGAGTGGACAGGATGCTTACATTGGAAATAGGAATGGACGACCCAAACAAGATCGTCAAGGTGCTAGCCTCTGATGGCAAAAGTGGTGAGCAGCGAGAAATTGCGTATACAAGTTGCCGCATGATTGGCAATGGAAGCTTCGGTGTAGTGTTCCAGGCTCGTCTCGTGCATTTCCAGCCAGATGGCAGTGAAGTCCCTGCGTCTGAATCGTCAGATGAGAGTAATAATGTCGCGATCAAGAAGGTGCTGCAAGACAAACGATTCAAGGTACGTTTCGCGTACACACACTAACAGCAGAACCGCGAACTCCAAATCATGCGTGTGCTTTCGCACCCGAACGTAGTGGATCTGCGTGCCTTCTTTTATACAAGCGGAGAAAAGGTATGTCGAGTCTAGGCGCACCTAGTCGATGTTGTACGTATGCTAACATGTAATAGAAAGACGAAGTGTACCTCAACTTGGTGCTCGAATACGTGCCAGAAACCGTGTATCGCGCGACGCGGCATTATACCAAGATGAAGCAGACGATGCCCATGCTTCTTGTGAAGCTTTATATGTACCAGATCATGAGAAGTCTTGCGTATATTCATTCGATGGGAATCTGCCACCGTGACATCAAGCCTCAAAACCTACTCTTGGACCCGCGTACAGGGGTGCTGAAGCTGTGTGATTTTGGATCGGCCAAAGTGCTCGTGCCTGGCGAACCCAATGTCAGCTATATCTGCTCGCGGTACTATCGCGCGCCCGAGCTCATTTTCGGCGCAACGAACTATACGACGAATATCGATATTTGGTCAACAGGATGTGTTATGGCAGAACTTATGCAGGGACTGCCGTTGTTCCCGGGCGAAAGCGGTATCGACCAGCTGGTCGAGATCATCAAAGTTCTGGGTACGCCGTCGCGTGAGCAGATCAAGACTATGAATCCAAACTACATGGAACACAAATTCCCACAAATTCGACCACATCCATTTCCAAAGATCTTCCGTCCACGTACACCGGCAGATGCGATTGACCTAATCACCCAGCTGCTCCAATACACACCTCACGCGCGTTTGACCGCCGTCGAGGCCTTGTGCCATCCATTCTTTGATGAGCTTCGCGAGGAAGACGTCATTCTCTCGAATGGACGACCAATGCCTGATCTCTTCAACTTTACCCGAGAGGAATTGTCCGTTCGACCAGACCTTATCAAGCATCTCGTCCCTCCACGTGCTCAAGAGGGTCTACGCCGCCGAGGTATTGACATCAATCATTTTGAGCCATTGCCTGCGGAATCTCTACGGGCCAAGCTCGAGTAGGCGTTGCTCATGTCTCTCATGCCTCTTGATTTGTCTTGCCGCTCAGCTACCATTCCTTTCTATTTCATACAGTTTCTTACTGTTCACGTAGATGACTAGTTTCAGGCATGCATTGGATCATGCGATGTTCATGCCTTTTTTTCTGCGATTTCCAACTCAACAGCTCTTCCGTACCATCAGCAAGCACCGCGTCGTCGACTAACCAGGCACGAAATATGTATTCAAATGACCCTTCTCTCCCCATGTCTTCACTCCTTCAACTTGATGGGCTTCATCTCGGCCGAAATTCAGGCTCTCGTGAACCCCCGGGGCCTATGCATGCGCGTGTGTGGTGTGTGTGTGTGTGTGTGTGCTAGCCACCCGAGTGAAATACGGTTTGATTCAATTGTTGATTCAGGTCTCACCTTACACGCTGTTGTTGTGAACAAGAGGCTTGTCAAAGCATGTTTATTATCAATTGGTTCTGGGTACGTACGATAGTTGCGCATGTGTGATCCATCATGGAGAAGCTGTAGGAATACACAGTGAATGTGGCCACTAACACAACATAGGACATTCTGGCTCAGCTGGGTATGTGCGCACGATGTGCCATTTAGCAGCTTGAACTGACGCTGCATTTCTTCGTTCATCTTTGTTTGGTATGGCAGGTCTGACTCACAAGAATGCCAAGATTCTTTTCCTTGGACTTGATAATGCCGGAAAGACTGTATGTGGATATTGTGCACGCTAACGCATCGTAGACGCTGTTGCATATGCTGAAGAACGACCGCCTCGCAACACTACAGCCCACACTTCACCCAAGTATGTAATGCATCGCCCTGTGCGGGAGTTTCGCATGTGATGTTAACCCAAGTTCAGCTTCGGAAGAGTTGGCAATTGGGCTTGTCAAGTTCACTACGTACGATTTGGGTGGTCACCAGCAGGGTACGTTCACGAAGACCATCGACAAATTCTAACGACATCAAGCTCGTCGTCTTTGGAAGGACTACTTCCCTGAGGTTGACGGAATTGTTTTCCTCGTCGACTCACAGGACGTAGAGCGCTTCCCCGAGGCCCGTGCAGAGCTTGACTCGCTTCTTTCGATTGAGGAGCTGAGCAAGGTGCCTTTCTTGGTCCTTGGTAACAAGATTGATGCTCCTGGCGCCGTTTCTGAAGAGGAGCTGCGTCAATCGCTCGGCCTGTTCCAGACGACAGGCAAGGGCTCTGTCCCGCTCAAGGATGTTCGTCCTATTGAATTGTTCATGTGCTCGGTTGTGATGCGCCAAGGCTATGGTGACGGCTTCCGGTGGCTTTCTAACTACGTATGTAACCAAACGTCTATAAGACGATGCTACGATGATGCTAACTTAGATGCAACTGACAGATCTAACAACGACGCGACCAGTCGTTATCATGAGCATATTGTTTGTGGGCCGAAATACTACCGCGCTCACTTCCATGTCGCGTGAGTCGAGCACGTTACGTTGCATGTGGATTGAGTAAGCATGGGTCATCAACGCTTCCCCCCGTGACCATGAACGGCCCCGGCCTTTTTCTGGTCCGTCCACATGTTCAGGGTGTCTAGTCTCAAGTAGAGGATGAGAATTAATCACGTGAAATATTACAAGCGCATCAACGAGCCGAGTGTTCCAAGCACTCGATACCGCCCTCCAGCGTGCTTTACGACCTACGTCTCTAAGGTGTATCATGGTCAGCTCTCTGCGTCGCGTCAACCGCAAGGCCCACTTTGATGCCCCGGGTCATATTAGGCGAAAGATCATGTCGGCTCCTGTGAGCAAGGAGTTGCGCTCGCAGCACGGTGTACGTATCTAACTTGGACAAATGCCGGCGAGAGAGAGATTAGGCAGAGGCGCTGCATTGTCGCGGTCTTTCGTCGAAACAGGTCTGGATGCACACACCAGCGCGTCTAGCGTGTAGTGCAGTGATTTGCTTCGGCTTGAGTACATTACGCCAAGACCAACCTTTGGCCTCGAGCGATTTTTTAGTGAATTGTTCGATCGCTGGCTACAGCTGCTCCTCGTGTCGGGCCTCGCGATATTCATTGACTCTTGCCACAGGATGCGGGCATTGGAAGGTGAATTCGCACTACGTACAGGTTGTGTGAACTCTCGCCGGCATATCGTCTCCAAGCGACCGAAAGTGGCATGTACTAACCCAATAGATCCGCGCCCTTCCTATCCGCAAGGATGATGAGGTGGTCGTTGCGCGTGGTGCATCGCGTGGCGCTGAGGGCCGCGTTGTGCAGGTGTACCGTAAGAAGTGGGTCGTGCATCTTGAGCGCCTCCAGAAGGAAAAGTCGAACGGCGCGACCGTGCCGATCCCTATCCACCCATCGAACGTGGTAGTGACCAAAATCAAGATGGACAAGGACCGGTACGTTATTTCTTTCATGCATTTTGGCCATAGCCCACTGACACCTATCAGCAAGACGATGATTGCACGCAAGTCGGGCAAGAGCGTTGAGGAGATCCAGGCCTAAGTGTTCCCTTCTCTCGTGGTTGATTCCCTGCACTGTAGTATTCCTGCCTGCTTGCCTTTGAAAGAGTTAGGCGCCACTCTATGGCACATATTCCCGCTATAGTTGTGTGAAAAAATGAGCATCCTGATTGCTGATCCTCAGAGACGTGCGATGATGTGATCAGTGTGCCATCATCATGACATGTGGCACAAACCATGACACAAAATGAACCGTATTGATTAGTCAGCCGTAATCGAGGGAGTTTCCAGCGAATCGCGCGTGGGTCAGAAGAAAGCCATAAGGGCAGTCTCAATGATTCGCTGTATGTCCCCCCCTAATTGACCGACCGCACTTGGCGCCACCGTGGAGCCCTTTAAAAGCTTCATCCACTCTCGGCAATCGTTTGCGAATAACAACGTAGGCGTGGCGGCCCCTACGTTGTTGAGGGAGATCTGGAAGAATGCAAGTTTCCGATACCAGTGAGAAATGCTTATGCGTGCCGCCGTCTAACGCGGGTAACGCGTCGCTATCACCAATGGACGTGGTTGCGGTGACAGACCATGAGAATGTCGCTTCTGTTGCACCTGTACGACCGACTGATGCAGCCAGTGTGCCGCTGCGCCTTCATGGATACAGCATGCAAGAGGATGAAGAATTGATGCCCAAACTGGATGAACATGCATCAGATGTTTCGGCCTCCAATGACGTTGTGCCACTGCTGTCACGTTCGGAAAACCTTTGTGTTCGCCACCAGCGAATGGCCGATGAAGGTGCAAACGCACGTCTGCAAAAGGTACGTTTATTTGATCCCTCTCCGTCCCACAACATGTGTACCCAATTCTTTCATACACGCATGCACCGCCCTCAGCTTGCTGTCAGTTCTGTCGCGGTAAGCTGCTGAGGCGGGGACTGGCTGCACCACAGCCGTTCAGGAGAATATGCATGCAAGAATATACTATCCGCGTGGTTTGAGGCACTGGTCCGTGAAGAAAGATGGGCCTGTTGTTATAGATACGTCGGGACATGCACATATGGACGAATACGTTGGACTGAATGACTAACGCATACCCTGCAGTCGATTGATGGACTTTCTTATGACGAAAAGAAAGCTGTTAATACAGTTTGGTCGCTTTTCTCTTCATCGCCACATTCCAGGCGAGCCTTGATCTTGCGCGGGATTCTTACCATGTGTTGTTTCAGCCAATTGTCACTGCTGTCGTCTGAGTTGGCCATGGCCATTCGCATTGATCCATTCACTCTCTTCCCACGCGAGGTGTCGTTGCGTGTGTTGGGCTTTTTGGATGCGATCAGCCTCGGACGTGCAGCACAAGTAAGTCGCTTGTGGCGCTCGCTCGCTGATAACGACTTGCTTTGGCGCAACATGTGTGAGCAGCACATTGAGCGAAAATGTGAGAAATGCGGCTGGGGTCTTCCACGCCTTGTTGACAGTCGTGCCCATGGACAGGATCATTCCATGTCGCTATCAAGGAACTTGACCCCCGGTGACGAGGAGCTCCGACAAGCAGCCTCGGCCGTATCTGACGGCAGTCTGCGCCGAAGTGTGACGGCAGCGGCCAATGCGGCAGCGCTCGAACGACGCCGAACACACACAAGCAACGAAGATACCCCAAATATACCGTCGCATCTGCAGTCTCTAGAAGAGTCACCTCAGCGAAAACGCGTTCGCACCGACGGGCAAGGCGCTGGAGCCGGTGTTTCTGGAAGGAATGGCTCGATCCGACCATGGAAGGCGGTGTATTGTGAGAGATTTGCTATTGAGCGCAATTGGCGGTATGGTCGCTACTGTGTGCGAGTTCTTCGCGGACACACCGAAGGCATCATGTGCTTAGCATTCCGGGAGAAGATCAGTCAGCTGTCTCATCCCATCCTTATTACCGGCGGTTATGATCGCACAGTCCGCGTGTGGAACTTACAAACCGGTGAGACGCTGCGTGTGCTGACAGGCCATGCACGCGGTGTGCGTTGTCTGCAGTTTGACGATTGCAAGCTGATTACAGGGTCCATGGACCGCACCCTCAAGATCTGGAATTGGCGGACCGGTGAGCTGCTTCGCACTCTGGAAGGTCACACGGAGGGCATCGTAAGCCTGACCTTCAAAGACCTTATTCTCGCGAGTGGTAGTGCCGACAGCAGTATTCGAGTATGGAACTGCCAAACGGGCGAGTGCTTCCCCTTGAATGGGCACAGAGATTGGGTGAATGCCTTGCAGCTATGGTCCGGCTCAAGCTCGTCGAACTCAAGCGACAGCATGTTTTTGTTTTCTGCATCGGACGACTTTACGATCCGACTGTGGGACCTGCGGCACCGAGAATGCCTCATGGTTTTCCAGGGCCATGTCGGACAAGTCCAGTCGCTGAAACTTGTCATGATGGACCAGTCGACCGTGCGCAAACTTGCTCGTGGATCCATGAAAGTATCGGGCGAGACAGAGGGCGATGCTGCTGATGAAGAAGGCTTGTCTATGTCTATGGCGTCGTCCACGTCGTCGCCGGACAATGGGCTGTTATCCAACACGCTTACAGGCCGCAATGCACACATGCCAGGGTCTGGCAGTGCGCGCCGAATCCCTGCGCGGCTATTGCGGATGCATGAGCGGCTTTGTGCGGCAAACCTGGTCCCTCCACTTCCACCGTATGCGACACTACAGGATGTGGAAGATGGAATCTTCGATGGCGTGCCTGACGAAGCAGATCCGATGTCCTCGCCATCGATGCCCACCTCGACATCGGCGGATAAGACATGTGGCAGCAAGTCCAAGCGGCCAGTCCTCGTGTCAGGTTCACTCGATAACACGCTCAAGTTTTGGGACGTGCGTACCGGTAGGTGCTTCCACACGCTATTCGGACACGTTGAAGGAGTATGGTGTGTGGATGCTGATACTCTGCGCATCGCGTCGGCTAGTCATGATCGGACTGTCAAGATATGGGACCGTGATACGGCGCAGTGCCAAATCACATTGGTAGGCCATCGTCGTGCCGTGACGACTGTGACCTTAGGCGATGACAAAATCCTCAGTGGTAGTGATGATGGCGATGTGCGTGTATGGAGTTTTTGCCCACCTGACGATGGTGCTTCTATGACGTCTTCGTCTGGCACCCCTGCCAATCCTGTTTCTGCGCCCTCAGCGACATCCAGCACCACCACATCTTCTGCACCACACCCTCCATATGCAAACACAGCCACGACTACAACAACCACCCCTGTGCATTCGTAGCAGTAAATAATACCTAGTAATGACATCAATGTAAAAGATTTTGTTATTCCAGCGTATGTCCCCCTGTGCTCGCACACCAAAGCCAGGCGCAAGTGTAACTATGGCTTGGGGAGCAGGTCCTGTAAAATCGATACTTCGTGCTCCTCCTTCTCCGCAAGATCCACACGTGGCGCTGGCTTCGCATTCCGGAAAACTTTGGCAGCATCTGTGCGTTTCTTAATCCCCTTCTGCAACATCTTGATGATAGACGGCGGTTTCTGATTTGGCTGCATTTTCGTCTTTTGAGCGTATTGCAGATCCGTGAGGATGCCCTAAATGTGAGTATGCTGTGTAGATCGCCCTACGTACACCTAATAACGTCGCAGTGTCGGAGTCCTTGGCCAGGCGCGCCTGCTTCCACTTCTGTTTGACTAGGGCCAGTGTCGGCTCGTCCAGTGGATTAGGCCCTGGCGGCGGACGTGCAGGTGGCGCATCCCGCAAGATCACACGGCTTACGTGAAAAGCGCGGCGCGATGTGCGTAAAGCATGCGAGACCCACATCTAGAGAATGTAGACAATGGCGGAATGGGGAGAAGAAACTGGGCTGGAGGGGTATGGCATTCTTTCTCGGTGTAGGGTGGAACAGTGCACACATTAGGAAACCTGGTGCAGGCATCCACCTCCATGCATCTCGTGTGCCTATTCTATGAGGAAATACGTCGAATTTTCAAAATGCACGCGTCCTGCTGGCAAGATGCGTCAAAAGGCCGAGCAACGACCCACAGTTTTGGTACGATGGAGCGACCATCCCACTCAAAGTAGAGCTCGCTCAGTACGGTAGCAATAAACACCTTCATTTCCAGCAGCGCAAATGCACTACCTATGCAAGCGCGCGGGCCCATGAGAAACGAGAGCCCGTTGTGAGCGGGAAACGCCCTTGGGCCATTGAGCGTAGGCTCAGCCCAACGCTCGGGGCGAAACTCTTCGGGATCAGCACCCCAATGATGCTCTGATGTCATGATCGATGTAAGTGGGATTAGCACAATCATACCGCGGTGCACTTGAATCGATCGACCGCTCGACAGTGGGATCCAGTCGGTGTCGGTTGCGACGCGGGAAGTTGTGTGGATCGCCGCCTGCAGCCGGAGACATTCACGCACACACCAGTCCAAGTATGGTATATCTTCAAGCTCTTCGGCACTTAGTGCTCGCTCACAAGCCTCTGTTGGCTCGGCACGTGCGTGAGGCATGAGTCCCAATGCAGCGCGTTTTGCTTCAATCGCTTCGCGCAAGGTCTGCTGTCGCCGCTGATCCTTCGCGAGAAAGAGCAAGAGCCATGCCATTTGCGTCGCCGTTGTCTCGTGCCCAGCAAAAATAAACGTCGAGACCTGCGCATGAAGCTCTGCATCAGTCAGTATTGCATGGTCCAGCACGCTGTGCTTCTTTTCACCCGATCGTGCCCGCTTTGCGTTTGCATTCGCACGCAGAAGCGACGCCAAAATATCAGGACTTGTGTCGTGAGTCTCACACCGAATGCGAGCTTGCGCGTCGTCAACAATGGAACCGGCGAGGTCAAATAGAACACGTGCTTCCCGACGAAATGCGTGCGACGACAAGCCAATAGGGATGTGCTCGAGGATCGGGAAGTACAGTGTCGCCGTGTCCATGAGCAATGCGTACTTACTGGGATGTGAAGCAATGCGCAGCGTTCGATCCAACGCAGCCGTCAGGGGATGTGCTGCATGTACGATACCACTTGGATGTACGATCAAAGACGCAAGAGCTCCAAATGAAGCACCCAAAGCACCATCGCCCAGAGCATCCAGAGCTGCGGCACTCAATGGTGTGTACACATCGATCAACTGGCTGTCGTGCTCTCTTGTTTGTGTACGCAGATAGGCGAGCAGATTAAATGCATGCTGTTGGAATACAGGCGCCAGACGTTTGATCGCGCGTGGGTGAAAACCAGGCTGAATCGCCCGCCTTTGTCGTCGATGGACCTCACCCTCGGCCACCAGCAAGCCATTCCCCATGACACCGCCAATCAAGCGCTGGGCGAGACGTAGCTTCGGAAATGCATACGCACGTTTGCGAAGAACATGGTCGAGTCCCACCGGATCCGTTAGCATGAGACGTGGTTCACCAAACATGGCCCAAAACCGCACAGCTCCGCCAAACGTATGCGCCCATTCTCGACATACGGGTATAGCATTCCGCCGGAGGAACGCACGCAGATTGCCCATGTGCCAGCATTCTCGTGGCGGCCCAGGCACGTCACGGAGCCATGTGAGCCAGCGGATCTGGATGTATATAAGGACAGACACCACATACACCATGGTGCCTGCCACAGCGACAATCCCTAGCCAGCATAGGAACCACAGCGCCATACCGCAAGCGAATCCAGCGAATGCTAATTGTCGGCGAGTATTCGCGGATGGCGCTCATGCGCCGTTGCTGTCGCTGTAGTGGGGATTTGCACAGGCAAGTATCCACATAACGAGTCTCTCGTTTCTTATAGACGAGCATAACGAGCAGCGCCACTGTCGTTCGCATTCATTCCGCTATCGACTTTCATTGTGTCACTCTAGGGTCTTTGTTCCTTTATGTACGATGTAGAAAGATCTTTGTCTAATCATGAGATGCAGGGGGACATGAGACCGTGCGAGGCGCTTACACACATACAGTCACGTGACTAACACATGCATGCGACGCGTCAGTGCAGCTGCAGCGAGTGCTTGAGGTGTCGTGGGGCATGAGTGACGACGACGGATGCTTTGTGTCGAGACGTGGCCGTCGTCTGCGCTTGAAAGGGGCGGAAGCGAGGTGCCGATGCATGCCTTTTGCGAGACAGCGCACGAAGTGGCTGGCATGGTCGCTATTTCGTCCAAAACCTTGCCAAGCAGAAAGAGGTGGGCGTCTTGTGCAAATGAGTGCTGGCAGTGTTCATTCACCTCACTTGGCACTTGCAGAGTCAACAGTGTATGCAGAAGGAAGTTGACTTCCTCCAGACGCACGCGGGGCAGAGGGATAGAGCCGCGGATGCGTACATCATCTAAGTATGCTTGCAGCACACAGCGACAACGTTCGATGATCAAGGGTAATAAGTGGGCGGCGACCATCTTGGCACCTGGTGTCGCGGACGACGAGACAAGCCGGAAAAGCATGTCCCAGGTAGCGTAAGCAAAGCGCTCGCGATGGATTGGCTCACTTGGACGCGTGAATGTGCCGCGCGCTGCGTATAGGTGTGTGGCCGATACAAGTGATGGTAAGAACGCATGCAGCGCGTCGTGCGCGCCGTGGTGAGTGCCTGCATACGGCAGCACACACTCGATCGATGCAAGGAGCCGCATTGCGCATGCATCATCGTCGTCTGTGGGTGCTATGCGTGCGTCAGCACATAGCGCGGTAGCCATACATGCGAAGAGTGCATGCCAGAAGGCTGAGACGAGTGGCGTGTCACTAGCACAAGCATCGACACCACGCCTCGCGATCGACACCAGTGTGTCAGACGCGGCATGCCACACATTCGGCACATTCGGCACGGGCGTCATTTGGAGTGGCCGCTGCAGCATGTGTAGCATTGCTGTCACGGATGCCGCACACTCGTTCATGGAATGCGAATGTGTATCCAGCGTGCACAGCCACTGACGAAGCCACTCACGCACAAGCTCCATATACATGGCATGCATGCGTGCGTGCTTTGAATGCATTGTGGCTGCATCGTAGGCCATGCTTGCGCACACCTGCAACGCATCGAGCACTTTGGCTCGAGTCGCTCCTTTGTGTGTCATGAATTCGAATGACTCTTGCACACGCTTCACAAGGCGGTGCAGATGCGACAGCGACAAAGCGTCAGCAACGTGAAGTCCATGCGCAATGCACTCGTGTAGGGCATGAAGCATTGCATCAACATTCGTGTCCGTGCATGGACGATGTACAAACAGCATGTGCAACATATCCACGAGGAAGCAGAGATCGGAGAGTGTCATGCTTGCGTGTACATCACATAGGCGTACGACTGTGGGCCATGTGTCGTGCCACCACGCGTGCTGTTCTTGCACACGCAGGGTCGCATGCAATGCCTCGAGTGCCGCGTGCACAACATCTAGCTGATCCTGCCGTTCCCGAACGGCCCGCTCGACGGCTGTGAGCCAACGCGTCCACATTGTGGGCCATGCTACATCGGCTCGCAGCGCAGGCACCATTGCCATGACTCGTGCTGTGCCCTGGAACGCTCGTGGCTGCACTTGCTCAGCCTCTACAAGTGGCAGCAGCACATCCGTCAGCACACGCTGCCATTCATGCAAGTCAAACGACTTGTGGTATTGCACCAGCACTTGGAACAGGTTGGCCAGTGCACACTCTGCCACATTCTCGTTCGGCACCTGCGCTACGTCGCGCAGACGCCTGAGGAGCACGAGCCATAGCTCAGGGGTATGTGTTCGATCACGCTGCTCAATGCTCTCTGTCAGATCCCACAGCGTGCCATTGGCCTTCAGCGCCATGGCGACATCCTCGGTTTGCCTACTGAAGCTTGGCAATGCATTGATGCACCGCATGAGGTCCGCCTCCTTCAGCGTGTTCAGATGCGATGTACACACGAGCTGGATGCATGCGAACGCCGAGCGCAAGCACGGTACGGGCGATAAGCCAGCTGCGCGAATGTCCGAGGCGTCTTGCGCCGCTGCCTCACACATGTCAAAGACGTGTTCCCAGCCGTCGCGCAGCACATGCGCATGTGTCTCCAGCACTTTGTACACCGTGCTGATGGCTGCGTGGCGCACGTGTACGTCGCCTGCTTGGACACGGCGGTCGAGAATGCCTTGTTGCGCAAGCGCCTCAAGCACCCATCGCTGTTGCTGGTGTGCTTCCATCGGCAGTACACTCCAAATCGCGTACATGGCTGCGTCCCAAATGTGCGCAGTGGTCGTACGTCGCACGGCATCGACGTTCTCGTCGCTCATGAGGCGCAGGAGCTTTTGGATAGAAAGCCATGGTCCGCTGGGCATGCGAGCAGCGATGCGAGCCGCCGAGGTGCGCACGAACCGCTCGACCTGTACGAGCATCACATGCGCGAGCTCATTCGATACATGCGCTTCATGTACGCGGTCCATCACCAGGTCCACATACACACATGCAAATGTATCGAGGGCCGCGTCATCCAGCTTTGCTGCTGAGACAAACACGCCCCGCAGCAAGCATGGTAACCTGTCGAGTGTGTCAGGGGTGAGCCAGTGCATTGCGCCAACGCTTAGCCTCAGGTGTTCAGCAAACCACGGCGTTTCAGCCGGCATCTGCGCCGATTCGTCGCTCTTGCGCAAGCACACCAATGCTTGGCACACACACTGCAGCAGCGCGCGCCAACGCATGTCGAGTCGGCTGCCGAGTGCCTCACATACATAGGCCAAAGCTGCCTGCGCTGCCAGGTTGCGAGGCGCCAATGCCTGGCCGCTGTATGCAGCACTTGGCACCGCAATGTCGCACAGCGTCGCCAGGACCAAGTCGCGCTCTTTCGTGCACGCAGCAACGCCTGCAGCGTGCGCCAGATGCGCTAGTGCCTGCAGCGTCTGCTCGAAGAATGCATCGGACCCTTGCACTGTCAAGAAAACGGTGAGACCCTCGTTGATCGCACGCATGTAGGCCGACAGCATGTCGGCTTGCTGGGGCATGGGCACGACAGCAAGCGCATGCGCTACATGCACGAGCGCTTGCAGGATAAGGTATGGCAGGTACGTCGTTGGTAGTGCCTGCGAGCCGACCAAAGGCGTTTCTGTCTTGTCGAGCTGATCCAGCAGGGGGATCGCCGGCACACTTGTGCCGACGAGTGGCTCCTCGGCCTTGGTAGAAAGAAGGCCTTCGGCCGCACTGCGAACGCCTGCTACAGCTGCGTCATAGAACGTATTGCTTACACTGCGTCGCATCGGCGATGGCGGCACATCAGGTCGCTGCTCAAGTGCCGCAGCGAGCGCATCGTCGATCTGGAGCACAGTGCGGGCTTTGCGCGCGTTCTGCTGCACGTGCTTTACGACGCTTTGCAGCACGCAAATGCGTGGCGGCGAAGGAGATGCAGGCAAGTGCGCTTGCATCGAGGTTGGCGATGGCACATCTACCGACATCGGTGAGGATGCCGGCCTATGGGACGTCTCTGGTGGCACATCAGTGCGCCCATCAAACGAGTTCCATACACGCTCGATGAAAATGCGGTCCGCACAAAGCGCATCGATCGTCTCCCATGCAAGGACGCGCTGCCATAACGCATGCTTCTCGTCACACGTGTCCAGTAAGGCACGAAGAAGCATCTCGACTTCGAGAATGACTTCCTCGCTGAACTCAAGCAACAAAAGGCGCACGAGACGCACAATTCGTATATACACAGAGAACGAGCTGGGCGCCTCACTGAGCGCCTTCAGCAGGAACGGACATGCCGCACTCCGCAGCACGTAGACAAGTTCTGGGTGTCGTGTATGTGTAAGGAGAGATGCCTGGCTCGTTAGCACGCTCTCTAGCAGTTCCAGCACAAACGGTTTCGACAGTGTCTGTAGCGGCAAGAACTCTGCAGCTTGGCCGTCGGCCAGAGCACACAAATCATTCAGCAGCTGGTATGCATCTGCTGCAAAGGGGAAGAGTGTGATGGGGCCACTGGGCAGCTGGGCCGTATGCGCTGGCAGTGGCGCGGTGGCCGCTGCATCTTCCGTTGCAATGGAGTCAAAGAACTGATCTTCTTCATGTACTTTGTCAAACACCATCATAATGTCCTGCCGAAGAGTGGCTGCAGCCGTCGAGCTCACGACTGCAACACGCGAGTGCTCATACAGCGTAAAGCACAGCATTAGCGCGCGTGATAGTAGTGTCGATGTCACGCTCGCATACGTCGCAAGCAACACCGACACAGTCTGCAAAATCTTGAGCTGAACCTCAACATCGGCACGTCCTGGCGCCGACAGCAGCTTATGCAGCGTATCGACGATCGTGGGCAAGGCCGAATCTGGAAATAGGCGCGGTGGAATACTGCGCTGCAGCAACGATAGACTCATTTGAATCACTTTCGGCGCGCGCGTATCACATGCTAGAACGATCATTTGCAATAGTGCATGTGTTGCAGGATCTCTGCTTGTTTGCAGCTCTGTCGTAGTGCGAGCTGCATCAGTTTGCCATTGTTGTAGCAGTTGTTCTGCTGCCTGCTTAACGTCTGGGTATTTGCGCCGCGTCTCTGCAACGAGAGCCTGCAGCTCTGCCGCCATACGCTGTGGCATATCTTTGGGCCACTATGCTCTTTTAATCGTCGCTGCCGTTGCGGCTGTTACCGTTGCTGTTACCGCTGCTGTTGCCGATGTCGTGCCCCGATCCCACGGACTTGGTTTCTGCAACCTTTCGCTTACTTGGCCCCTCACGACTCTTTCCTCCATTTGAGAAAGAGAGCGTCGCACGCGCCTGCCCGATGTGATTCGCGTCGATGCACCTCCACATGCTCGTGCGGCCAATGCACACACGAACCTACCTACCTACAAACAACAGACAAGCAGCCAACCGACCGACCCCACGTCCGACAAGACAAAAAATCGTTTCATACGTTCTTATTTGCTGTGTGCCCGTCCTCCGCCCACGAACGTGTTCTTGTTGTTCTTTGGTACTTCACGCCAACATGCTCCGCTGTGATGAGGGGATCGTGCGCGCCCTCTTCCACGAGCATGGCGGCGACAAATTGTCTGCTATAGATCTTCCGCGCGTCTTGGATGCATATACGTCGACGCATGGCTCGCCCCTTGTAACTGGCGACATTGCGTCGCAAATCACTTCGTTTGCACGTGAGAACAGCACGCTCATCATCGGCATCGACGAGTTCCTTGGCATGGTTCGCTCCTTGGAGCAGGAGACTGACTCCTCGATCGACACATCCAATACCTCTTTGCTCTTTGATGGCAAAGGGGACTCACCCTCTTCTCCCGACACAACTCTTGATTCTACACCGTCCGAAAGTCCTGCAAAGCATCGCAGCCCGTTCGCTCCTCGCACAGGCGCCTGCATTCCGATCTCCAGCTCCTCTCAACGCATGTCTGCCTTGCTGCCTGTGACGCGCTCGGATCCTGACGTCGCTTCCGTATCTGCGCGATCCGCCCTTATTCGCAAACTCGCGCGTGTCAACGAGCAGCTAGAGCGGCTCCAAACCGAACATCAGATGCTCACTACTGAAAAGGATCATCGCTCTCAGGAATGCTCTGCACTTCAACGTGAAGTCCACGCACTTCGTCGTGACCTCCGTCTCACTCGTGATCATGAACATGCCCTGGAAGTTCGTGTGCACGAGCTGGATGAATCCGTTGTTCTTCTGCGGTCGGAGCGTGATTCACAGGCAAAGATTCTTCGGGAACTAGATGCGCGCATGCAGCAGCAACTTGTGTCATTTGCCGCTTTGGAGACTCAGGACTCGGAGCATGTTGTTCAGCTACGTTCCATGCAGTCTACCTGTCATGCCTATTTGGCTGACATCCAAAACCTAAGAGCTACCTGTGATGCACAGCGTGAGGCCATGTCCAGTCTCGAGAGTACTGTCGATGCACTGGAGCGCGTTCATGCCGACGCGGAGCGTCTTCAGCAACAAGTCGATGCTTCTCGTCAGGTTCACGAACAGCTCGAGCAGGAGCTCTCAGCTTTGCGCAATGTCTCTGCACAGACAGGACCTGTCCTAGCCGAAGATTTGGCCTTGTACGACCAATATTCACCGCTTTCATCTTCGTCATCGACAGACCAGGGCCTTGAGAGCCCGTCGGACTGCCGGTCACAGAACCATCCTGACAGTCCTTCAGAGAACCAATTTGAGTGCGAATCAACATGCCCACCGAAGAGCGGAGGACCTGGTGATGAACAGAAAGTTTGTGATCAAGTGCTCCAGGGACAATGCGATCATCTCGACGAGGCACTGGCAAACCCGCCCAATGCCGCGCAAGTCTCGAGCGAGTCCCCCAGTGAAATGCAGCCGGGCATTCCAGGACACGTCTCTGGGAACGTCGGACCCGACGAAATTCAATCATTGAGCAGTCAGGATCCCTTACATCTGAACGACCGAATGCAGAATGATACTCACCAGAAGATGTGCCGGCATGATGACGATCTACCACTTGCACCAACACATTCTTTCCAAGTTATAACGACCCCTCCTCGACCTTCCTCACCTGCCAAGTCATATAAGCCTGTCTCGCTCGCCACAAATGTATCAACGCCATGCACACCTATGCCATCATCTCCATCTCGATCGAGCACTCCCGAGCCTGACTGTCCCGATACTTGTGCTTCCCTCACGTCCAAGCGGTCCACAAGTTCGGTGCAAGATGCTCTTTTGGGCGTCTCCTCCGTTCCAACAACTATCACAGCCACTCATCCCACTCTATCACCTAAAGCTCTTGCGCCACCTGCAAGCCACCACACTCACCGTCCATTTATCGTCTCAGCCATCCTCGTACACTTATTTCTGCTCCTCGTCGGCATGTGGCTTGGGTTGTGGTTGTACGATTTTGTTTATCGAGCCACACCCTCTTTACTCTATGACCGATTCATGCATCAAAGCTGGATCGAGGCCAACATGCTTTACGATTCACTCGACACGCCACCTTCAATCCATGCATGGCTCGAGCACTACCTAACCAGATTCGGCTAGGCCGTGTCCCATGAAGGTGCTCGTACCTTATCTTAGTCTACACACTCTGTAATCATATGAGCTCCTAGTTTTGCTTCCCCAATCCGGCCGCATGCTCAGCAGCCGTCTGGATCGTGCGTGCAATGGTCGACCTGACGCGGCCATCTTCCATTTGTAGCAAACCGGCAATGGTGCAACCACCTGGCGTCGTGACACTATCTTTAATCACCGCGGGATGCGCGCCCGACTGTAGCACCATCCTTGCTGCACCTTGCATGGTCTGTGCGGCCAGTTCTAGAGCCTCAGCGCGAGGCAAACCCATCATCACACCGCCATCAGCCATGGCCTCGAGGAACAGCGTAGCGAATGCGGGACCGGAACCAGCGAGTGCCGTCGCGGCATCGAAGTACTTTTCATCCAAAAAGTTGCATCTGCCCACGGCTGAAAAGATCGTCGCGAGTAGATCACGCTGCTCATGTGAAAGCTCCTTTACATCGGAAATGACCGTCATCCCCTCTCGAATCCGGCACGGCGTGTTAGGCATCGCACGCACCACCTTCGTCGATGATGGCACGCACTGCTTGATCTTTGCAATGGTCGTGCCTGCGGCAATGCTGACGACCATCTTGCCTTCGAGCGCTTCTTGCATTCCTGGCTCACTCAAAAACTCCGACACACGCTGTGGCTTCGTGCACAGAAGTACCAAGTCTGACTTTCTCACAGCCTCGACATTACTCTGCTTGAACACTTCGACATTCGTATGACCGGCTTCTTCAAACGTGCGCACGAGGCGCTTGGCTGTTGAGTCGCGTCCCACTGTGGCGATGTACTTTCGCGGAAGTGGCACGCGCTCAAACGTTTCACCCGCTTGTGATGAGGCCGACAGGTCCGTCGATACCTCACCGCGAGACATAGCGGCCTGACAGTCCAACACTCCCGACAGAATGGCCGTTCCCATGGTTCCACATGCTAGAACGGCCATCGTCATCTCACCACTTTTCATCTCTGTATGTTTGTTCATGATCGTAGTTGGTGGTAAAGGCCGATGGGACCTACGATTCGTCTCTTTATGTGCACGAAGCACCGACAGATCTCGACACAGCCTTGCTCAAATACATTCGAGTGTGAATTACAATTGGACTTTCTATATGCACATGTTCCCAATATTGGAATGCCGTTATGCAGCGCAACATTGTTGTTGTGCAAATATGGCTGCGTTCCCATGACTAGAGACTTGTTGGGGCTCAATCTTGCGCCTTTCCGTAGCCTACGCCGCCATAAGACGGCAAGGAAAAGTATAGGCGCCTCTACTGGCACACATAAATCATATTTTCTGCAACCATTTTTCCTGTGGATTATCTACTAGTATCGTGAATTCAAGGTGTAGCAGCCATTTCGCTAGTGCACAACGACATTCTTTATAAGCGTCTTCTTTGCTTGCGCGCTGCTGACTCAACCGTCCAGACATACGCACTCGCCCTCGGTGGCCGCGTAAGCGCCTCCGATCGCGCTTGTGGGCGTACACACCTCCACAGACCAGTTCGTTGTCCACCCATCGCCACTTGCACCGAGCTCCATCTGTCTTGTTTGTGAGCGTGATGGAAGAAATCGGCATTGCGCCAACTGCCACGCAGGCATCTGGATCAAATACACGATCCGTAAAAAACGGAGATGTATATCTTCAATACAAGAAACTTCAGCAACAGCTCGAGTTTCTGAATACGATGGAAGACTACGTGGTATGTAAGAAAAACGGAGGCGGCATCGGGCAACATTATGATGAGGCCACCCTCGCCGATGGGTTTGATTGTCCGCCTTTTCTGCTGGCTGAGCGCATTTTAAACTAACTTATTTTAGAAAGATGAGCAGCGCAACCTGAAGCGTGAGCTTGTACGCGCACAAGAAGAGGTGAAGCGAATCCAGTCCGTGCCTCTGGTGATCGGACAGTTTCTCGAGCCCATTGACCAGATGACAGGCATCGTTGGCTCTACTACAGGATCAAACTATGTGGTGCGCATATTATCTACTATCGATCGTGAGCTGCTACGTCCTGGCAGCAGTGTTGCACTGCATCGCCACTCGAACTCGCTTGTGGAAGTCCTACCGCCAGAGTCGGACTCTAGCATCGTGATGATGAGCCAGTCAGAAAGGCCCACCGAGACGTATCAGGATATTGGTGGTCTTGATGTGCAAAAACAAGAGATTCGCGAAGCTGTTGAGCTTCCCCTTGTCCAGGCTGATCTATACCACCAAATCGGTATTGATCCACCGCGTGGTGTTCTTTTGTATGGCCCGCCAGGAACAGGCAAGACAATGCTTGTCAAGGCCGTTGCAAACGCTACGACAGCATCATTTATTCGGGTTGTCGGGTCCGAGTTTGTGCAGAAATACCTTGGTGAAGGCCCCCGCATGGTCCGTGACGTGTTCCGTCTTGCACGTGAGAATGCCCCATCGATTATCTTTATTGATGAAATTGATGCCATCGCAACGAAGCGTTTCGATGCACAGACAGGTGCTGACCGAGAAGTGCAGCGTATTTTGCTGGAGCTCCTTACTCAGATGGATGGCTTCGATCAAGGCAGTAACGTCAAAGTCATCATGGCCACGAATCGTGCAGACACACTTGATCCAGCTCTGCTCCGTCCCGGTCGTCTTGACCGCAAGATCGAGTTCCCGCTTCCCAACCGTCGCGAGAAGCGTCTCATTTTCCAAACGATCTGTGGCCGCATGAACCTGAGCCCTGACGTCGATCTAGAAGACTATGTGAGTCGTCCTGACAAACTATCGTGCGCGGAGATTGCTTCTGTGTGCCAAGCCGCCGGTATGCAGGCCGTGCGTAAAAACCGATACGTCGTCCTGCCTGCTGACTTTGACGAGGCATTCAAGCAGATGTCGAAAAAGCACGACGATAACAAGTTAGACTTTTACCAGTAGAAATGCATGTATTCAGCTCCGCATACTCTCACCCACATTCCGTCGATTCTTGCTTCGTGCGCCCGATGCCAGTCGGACAACGGTCGGCCATCCATCTTCCTCGTCTGCCTACCCAGCAAACCAGCTTATTTTTTAGACGTGCAGGCTCGTGTCCTGCATGCTTATAAAGCGCAGCCACACCACAATTTTTGGGCACTGGTCCCAAGTTAGTAGTCCAAATGGCCGTGCACCACATCGACTCTCTCCCTCTACCCCTACCACCACCACCACCACGTACGACCTGCGAGCGGCCGCGCGTCCGATCACGACGCGTGAGCGCGCAGCTTTTTAAACTTGTCATATATCATTCCTTTCTTTCGAACACGGTGGAATGGAGCTCATTACAGCTGACGACGACTTACTGTCGTGCATGTTGGTCGAGTAAGTTGGCCGCGACGCATGTGGCATATGTGAAGGAGGGCTAACCACAGCTCGCTCGAGTTTGATCCAGACATTGTCACACACAAGATGAATCCTGCTTTTCGACCCATGCGATTCGATCGTTCTGCTGTTTGCCGCATGATCCAGCAGTTTGTTATATGGGAGCAGGATCCATCGAAAGCAGTCGCAAGCTTGTGCCAGTACGTGCGTGCAACGATGGGACAACACTGATTATCATGATCCAGACTCCCAATGGTCCGCAAACATGTGACACCCAAGACGCCTGCTCAGCGCCACATATTTGAAACGTATGTCGAATGATCATGTGTGCCTAACATCAGCCACGCCCAGCGTTACATGCAGGCCTATCTGCCTGATGCTGGATTCGAATATGTCGTTACGCATCGATACCGGACGGCACGCCTACAAAGACTTCAGTTCCTAGATACAATGTCAGATGAAGCCCGATTCAGTGCACATCTTATACCTGGCCGTTCGGATCTGTGCGTAATGGCTGTGCGTTCGTTCCAGCCTGATGATATCATCACCTATTGCACTGCTGCCCTGAAGGATCTCACGCATCAGGAGGATCAAGCTCTGCGTGAAGAGGCAGCCGAAGCTCGTGAGGCAGATTTGCGTGATGGTCATCTGCGACCTCAACGTGACTTCTCCATCATTCGCTCGTCGCGTCGAAAGTGCAGTCAGCTATTGTTGGGCCCGGCTCGTTTCATCAACCATGATTGTCGCCCGAATGCGGAGTTCCGGCGTTCAGGTCACATCCTGACGATTCGTTGTATCCGGCCGATCCAGTGCAACGAGGAAATCACGACCTACTATGGTGACAACTACTTCGAGTGGCAGAACAAAGAATGCATGTGTGCGACTTGCGAGCGGCTTGGTCAAGGCTTTTATGCTCAACTACGCCCCGCCTTGCCGAAACCTGCTGCAGACCTCGAAGCCCGCCGAGACACTAACGAATGTCAAGATGTGCCACATCATGAAGATGCTCGTCGCATGCTGCGCTCAGCCTCTGCTCGCACCGCAGCGGCTAAAGAGTCCGTTTCCACGTCCGCACAAATTATTGCATTCCAAGTTGACCCTGATGCTAGTGGTCCTGTGTGTGAATGTGCCACTTGTCATGCACAATTCCGTGCACCTGAAAAATGGTGGACGCCTGACGAGTGTGCTCGATGTGAGCGTCATTACAAGCTCTTTAAGTGTGATTGGCCGCACCGGAAGCCGAAAGAAAATCCTGCTGAACAAACTTCGAGCTCTCGTGCTCCTAAACGTTCGTCGAAACTTGTTGATAAACCGCCCCGGCTGCCCAAAAAAGCTCGACACACTCCCAACGCACAGCTTACATCATCACCAGTGAAACTTAGCCCTGTCCATGAAAAGCCGCTTGAGTCGTCGAGTGAGTCAGACTCTCTATCGACCGCATCCAGTCCATCAAGTCGCCACGATCTCATCACAGATCAGGATCAAGCTCGCCGCATACCCACACCGCCGGCTCCACGGATCTTAGGACATGGTGCGAGTACTGATGTCTTGGCAGCTTATTGGGGTGCTCCTGAGGGCGAGCGCAAGCGACGCCGTCGCCCTACGAACATGTCTTTGACCTTGCTGAGCAATCGCGCGGTTTTAGACGAGTCTAAACAGCCATTGTCCTCTTCACACAGCTCACGGAAAACTCGCTCTCAAGATACAAGTCCCTATGATAAAAGGACTGCTCATGTTCCGCCGGTCTCACGAAGTAAGTGCAAGTCATCAATACCATCATTATTACAGACAGCCACAAGTCCAAATGGTGGTTTCGAGTCAAAGCACATGCCGAACATGCCTCTGCAGTGCAGCAGAAATATGATGGAATGTTCAGAGGCAGAAGCACAAGTGCAAGATATGCGAACTGCTGCAGGCCAGGGACCTGAACGTAAGTCTGTCAGTGTGCACGAGCACGAGCATGAACCTGTAGGTAAGTGCGAGTCTAAACCTTTGGTCAAGCAAAGAGCGAATGCAGGACTTGAGCGGGCATCAGGATCAGAATCAAACTCTGCATCTGCGTCCAAGTGCACGTTAGAATGTAACGATGTTACTAAGAGTCAAAGTAAATCGTCGGTGTATCAACATAACACAACAAGTGACAACGCTTCTGATCCTGGCCAGCGCAAATCAGGTCCCAAAATTGCCACGCAAGGTCCTGAGCGTACGTCTGTGTTGAACCTAGCTCTGTTTTGGTCTGGTGGTGTCGAGGGCCGCACTAGAAGACAAGCACGTCAAGCCCATTTATCTCGCAGAACGCCACCTCCCTCACCTGGCTCGCCCCAAGCTCGCACTGATGCACCGATGTCGAGCGCTTCGACTCCATATCAGATCAAGCAAGAGTCTTGTCCTGCGACGCCAGAACCTCCAGCGCCCTGTCTACAACGCTCGCCAGAAGAAACGTTATCATACCCCTCAACTCACGCGCCCAGTTTGATTCATTCGAATTGTCAACCGACCGTTGTGCCTCCTGGCGCGCCTGTACGTCAGCCTGTGCGGCGCAATCTGCGTTGGGGCAGTGGCAAGACCAGCACGAGTCGGCCACCCACTCAAGCAGCACCTTTGCGCGTCGTTTGGCCCTCTTTGATGAAAGCTGAACCATCGGGCCCGATTACGTCCGCATCTCAACACACTTCTTAGCTTGTATACTTAACCATTTACGCATTGTACATTCATTCATGTATCTCACATTAACAAAGCAAAAAGGCTTGACTACATTTGGATTCTTTACGCAGAATTAAAACAAGACATCACGAACCAATCCATCAACTATCTGCTGCTCACGCCTTGTACATTAGACCGATACACTAAATGTGCGGAACTTAGTCGGCTTGTCGTCGTCCTTAAGCGACAGGTTGCCGTCACTGTCAATAGACAGATGCTTCTTTGATTGCCTTTCAATGATTGTGTGACCCTTTCCGTTGCCGTTATCCTGCACGGCAAAGTCAGCAGCTTGGTCGTTCCCGGACAAGCGCAAGTCCGACGTAACAAACTTGGACTTGTCTCTGTTTGAGATTTGGAAGCGGTTCTCGCTGGGGTTGCTTCCCTGCCAGTGAAGGACGAACAGAGCATTTTTGTCGTATTTGTCGTTGCTCTTCTTCGTCGTAAGTTTGTTGCCATCCTGGAACGTCAATGCACGGCCGTCCGACTCAAAGCGAAGGAAACGGCCCTCGCTCAGATTGCCACGAACAGGCTTGTACCCGCGCTCGACCTTAAGAGCTTCCTCTTCTTTCTGCTGACCGTAGGGAATCTCAGGTAGGATCCTGTTCCGATACTTGAGTTGGCACACAAAGGCACCGTTGTACTGATCGCGGATAGGGTCTTTGTGAGGGTGAGGGACACTTGGGATGTCTGGCTTGCTCGAGTCAATCTTGGAGAAGTCGAACGCATTGACGAGGTTACTCATGTGTTTACGGCGCCAGGGATTCATCTCTTTCACATGGAACGGCTTGCCATGCACCTTAGCCCACTCCTCCATGAACAAAGTCTGGCTCTCGTGAGCCGCATGTTCGGTAAACACACCGCCTTTTCGGGTGAATGGCGAAGCGATGTAGAAAGGCACACGGAAACCGGGACCCGTCGGCTGCCAGCCAAGCTTGCTGTGGAATGGATCCTCCATCCATTCGCCAGGCTCGTCCCTAGGTGCCAAAGGGCCAAGCACGTGGTCTCCCCAGCCACCTGTTTCGTCGTAAGAGACGACCAAAGCCGTGTTGTTCCAGCTCTTGCTCTTCATGAGTGACTCCAGCACCTTGCGATGGAGCCATGCACCGTCCTGGGGCATGTACGGAGGGTGCTCTGACAAATGCGCCGGTACAAAGATGTATGAAATTTCAGGAAGGTTACCATTCTCGGCATCCTCGAAGAACTTGTGTAATCCTGGGAACGACATACCATGCTTAGCCAAATCTGTCTTTTCTTGGGCAGATTTCTGGTATTGGGACCAGGCGAAGAGCAAATCCTCATCAAAGTTATCAAAGTCTTGGTACGCACGGAACGTGATGTTCGCCTCTTGCAAATACTCTGGCACCGTTTTCCAAGTGAGTGGACGGCACGAATACGGCTTGCCATTGTCGCTGAACTGACATCCAGGGGTGTTTGTGTTGTCTACCACAGGACCTCCCAACTTGTCTGGCTGGCCGCCAACCACGCTCCCGTTAGCATTCAGCGAGCCAGACAGGTGGATTGCACGGTTCGGGTAGGTGGAAGCAAGAGCCGATTCGTAGTACGCATCGCCAACGATAAACGACTCGGCCAATGCAAAGTGTACAGGAACATCCTCGCGGCGATAGTAACCAATACTGTATGGTGTGTTTTTGTTTACCCATTGGTCAATCTGGCCATTGTTCCATGCAGCATGATTCGCTTGCCAGCTGTTCGATCCAGCCACCATACATTGCGTGCGGTTATACCAATCACCACCCTGCCAGTTCAAGTGCCACGGCAAAAGCTCAGTTTCATTGTTCTTAGGCCTGCTGTATGACGCGAGTGCCGAGGCCTTTACAGGCTGATGAAACACGTCCTTGCCTGTGTTGTTTGAGATGTGAGCGTTCGGGTCTTGGAATCCACGGACACCAGCCATAGAGCCGAAATAGTGGTCGAAGGCCCGGTTCTCCTGCATGAAGAGCACAATGTGGCGGATATCTTTCAGGCTGTACTCATCGGCAGCAAAAGCGGAGGAGCCGAGCGCAAAGATGGCCAGCGCCAGTGATGCAAGCATCTTGCACTGAAGCGAAGATGGGTCCAGCGTGAGGGTAGTTCAACCTATCTGTACATAAAGTCTTGCAACAATTATTGACTTTCTAACAGGAACGAGGTTTCGATCAACACTCGGCATCTTACTGGATAAATTGAGGGGCAAATTTTAGGCCCCTGCTTCATTAAGGTCTGCACGTGTCGCCTGTTAGGCTTCGAATGAAGGCCATCGCTGAACGTGACCGCTTTTGGCGAAATTAATTGGAGGACGATCATATGTAATGTAATTGTTTATGGGTAAACATGCGATCACAAGTTTGGTTCATGCAATGTAGCCTGAGTCTTATGGCAAACGTAAAAGGAAATGGTATAGCGCGGGGGCGTTGTCCCATTAAATGGCGTCATCACGCAATTTTGTGAGTGCTGATGGGCCTAGAAAAGGCGGCCTTCGTGCCTTTTCGAGTAAGCTAGGTTTTACTTTGGATTGTAGAAATGGCTAGATTAGACCTAGCTCAGCTTTCGTACTCACCGTGCGTGCATGTAGCGCATCTCTCCAACAAGCTGTTGAATCAAGTTACCGGATTGTTCGTGCCTCTCAAATGTTATTTTTGAATTATCCTGGCATTTCGAGAAGAGATAAATTGGATGTTGGGATGAGTCAGTCAGGTGGGTGTTACGAACGACACATAGGAGCATAGGTTAAAATATCATCGGTTTTCTCCATGCTGCGAAGTCATCTATGAAGCTCTAGTCGTCAACCTTATCTCTGACATATATATCGCCAAGTATATTCTATTTGGTTCCTATCTGGTACACAATTGTTGAAACGTTTGTTTGGAATGTAGCAGTCCAAGTGTGTAAGCATGTCAAAAGTTGTACATATGATACATAATGAAGTGTTCTCGTTGTCATGAGGCCCAACGAGTAAGGACTTCTTCGAATCGATTATAACGGCTTGGCATTATAGCAATAGATGTATGTGTATGCGACTCTTCTCTCTGGCATTCCACAAGATTTTTTGTTTATGTAATTTTCCTAGGTGCATATGTGCTGAATGGACTAGATGATCGGCGCGCCAAGATGGCCTGTGCGCTGCAAATCTTGTCAATACACGAACACAACGGGGCCCCAACTATTCTCCGATGTTCAAATCGTCGACCAGTATCTAAATGCACGTGCAAGACCGTTCCGGATGTCTCTACTAAAGGTAAACGAGCACATCTCATTACTTCTCATTCGATCACCTCATTCAAACTTAGGAAACGCTAGTTCGTGTCGCTTGACGTACATGAATTGCGAATTTCAACGTTTTCCCAACAGGTGGATCTAAGCTTAGTTGGCGGCTCTCAGTGAATATGTATCGGCACAATCCAAGAGGTGTATGTGTAAACAACTGGTCAAGTCAGTTGTGTCTTCAAGTTCAGCGGTATTTGTTGACTGTTTCATACAGGTATTTTATAGCTTGATCGGCTGCAAGCAAAGCCTTCGATTGAATGACTCCGATTTCTCATGACCATTGCTCGTCAACTCGATCAGCTATATTTACACCTTGCTTGTTGGTACAATATTAAATTGTCCAATGAATGTTAAACCTGTATACAATAATATTCTCCGTACGCGCTTAGTTTGACGACTGCTTCGCAACCTGCTTATGATTCGAGTCGTATTTACATACAAGAGACACCCTTCGTATGAATGATCCTCCATCGATCCAGTTGTGGTTATAACGACGGGGAAAGTTCGTGTAGCCACAGATCCGAAGCAAGCACCTTCCATTCCTCATGTCGTCCAATCTTATCGCGTCTTGTGGGAGCTTGTCATTGAACCTGTCACTCATCGAAACCTTGAATGTTGGCGGAACCTCACAATCAAACGTCCCCGTCACCGAACCTTGCTAGCTATTTTCAACGAGCTTAATGTCCGAAAGATTCTGAAGGAACTTTTTCACCGAATTATACGAGCTAGAAAAGCCTGTTGTGACTGAATCGAGCGAGTAACTGGCTTTGTCATCAATTAAAGTACCCTTGAAGCAGCAATGAACATAAGCAAGACCGACCTCAGTGACAGTTTCCAGGCTGTCATCGTACTATGATTCATCTATCTCGCATATCATGAGCTTTCCACCATCCGGCTTTAGTGTCGTTTGGCACATGGTTTCGTCGATAACGCCCTGTTCCATGAAGGTCATCGTGAAGCCATTCCATCCGTGCTTTGCAAATGCAGAGGATGACTCCCGATGTCACGAAAGTGTTATACCTCGCAGACCTCTCATATTTGGGTTTCACGAGAAGTCAGGCACATGCGTGTAACCAAAGGCTAAGCCCGCTGCTCTGAGCCCACTCACACTAATGCCATCCTTGTAGACTGTGCCTCTGTTGCCATCTCCTACGAGAAGAACGGCATTGAGAGGCTCGCTCGTGTTCTTGCTAATGCTAAACTTGTCTGGACTGTGTACGAGCTTGCAGCGATGAGCGCGTGCGCGTAACCAGAGTCGTCCATCATCTTGGCCTCTCCTTCCTCGAAGTCAACCTTGGCCTTGACCACACAAGAGCCCCCAGAAATTGTCGACAGGTCTTCAGTTGCGCTCCTTCTGCACTTGTCGAAGTTCATTTAATTGCCCGCGCCATGATAGAGACACCTGTGTCAAGCTGAGCCAGAAATTTTTCTCCGTGCAATTTATGCAACACCTCCCTAGAAACTCCACGCTTCTCTGCACCAACTTGCTCCAGGTCAAACGACAAGGGCGTAGCAGCTGAGATAGTTGCAAGAAGTCTTAACAGTGCTGTGAACATAATTTAAATGACCTCTAACACCAGAGTAATTTGTTCATACTGGGTGCTGGAGCCGCGCGTTATATATCCGCCACTTTCCCCTCAAGTCTCATTTCTGATCTTCAGTCAGAACTTGAGATATAGCCCCTTTCATGAGAGATATTCTATCCGGATTTGTTCATGTCGTCATAACCATCACTCGTCATGCATGCCTGCGAGACCTCTGTAAAGTTGGAATAGAAATAGCGCCGAAGTCTTCGTCAATACTAGCAGAAAACTAATCCGCCATCATTTCCTAATAACATTACGGCGCCAAGATTACTCCTGTTGCCCCCATTAGTTGGTCCAGCCAATCCTTTAGCACTGTCATGCATGCAAATCACGCCCAATGGATGGATAATTTATTTCATGCGAGCATTCGTACCTGTTTTTTAGATCCAATTTATACTGCATGTACGCGGGGAATTGGCACCAAAAATTGTGTAGGAACCTCTCCAAACACTTTCGACTTGAGTACAATGCAGTTGCTTGAGTAAGTGAACAAGTAAAGTCTTGAATTAGCACAGCTTTGATTGTTCTTAAGCAATCCTTCTCTTGTCGAGGACACACTTGTGGTATCAGCCCGGTACTCCAGATACCGGAAACATTGACCCTGGGACCACAGGCACTACTTGTATTGTTGCCAAGTATGCACTAGACTCGAATTATCGATCAAGGTCCAAGCATTGCCCCAACTCAGATTTGAGAATAAGACCACCAAGTACGAACTAATCCGCCATATTCGGGGTTGCACAGCAAGCAGCCACTTGGTATATTCCCCCACATTCGCTTGAACGGTCCCTCCAAGTTGAAATGTAGGAAGTTCCGCAACGTACATAAACACACCAACGCACTATTTTACGAACAGAATATTGATCAACGGTAACCAAAAATGAATGTTTTCCTACACACAACTTCAATGCAAGGAAACCTGTAGGCGCGGACTTGTTCAAGTAAGCAACTCTTTTATGCCTTCATGGCTGAATCATGGCATCATTATAAGTATTTTTTCATTGTTCCTTTTCAAATACTCGGGATATTGATAGTACAAAGTTTAGGAGACGGCGGATACTTGCAGAGCTTCGGATTTTGCGGCTCAAATGTTCACATACATGCGATGGTCCATTCAATGGTTCCTGTGCTCCTGTCGTATGCCTTTGCGTATTGGCTAGAATTATGCACAGACGAAATCAATGACCATTCCAGGCTTCATGACGGAGCTGTGCAACAAGTTATTCAAGTACACGACGAAGCCGACCATGGAACTTGGCTGCGAGTGAATGTTTGTCCCTGTACAATAGGGCGTCTTATATACCCCAAGTACTAAGCCGTGGCAATTTTTAGACGGCTCTATAGTACCAGACTACATACGTGCATCCTCCATTTCAGGCGAGTCTTGCCAATGTCTCGAGTTAGAGCCGCTTTGGAAATTTGGATATCTGATTCAACGGCACGGTTTAAATAAGTGTTAAGAGACCAAGTTATCTTATATGCACAGCGCATCGTCGAGTCTAGATCGTCATTGTTCATGAGTATTAAATACTATGTGAAGGAAAAAAAATGCTTTGGTTGTGTAGGCCGATGCACGGAGAATGGCTTGTGGTCATGCACAAATACACACTGGCCTCTTTAGGTCGCAGGACAGTGGCAGCAGACAATAGTAGGCCATGTCATCGACGGTCTTGCTTTGGTCTTGTGAGCCTGGATCACAACAATCTTATATACAGCAACAGCAAAGAAAACAAAGCCGTCCATATCCATTGAGCAGCTTCCTACATACAATTAATTACCAACGCGATGACGCACCAGGCGGTCCACGTGGTGGCGGCCCAGGCATAGCAGGCGGGGGACCTGGTGGTGGTCGGCTGTACATCGGCGGTGCACCGTAGCCGGGCGGAAGTCCGTAGTTCGGAGTGGCGCCACCACCCGCATAGGCAGGCGTAATACCACCGCCGACGCGCCCAGGTGTGCGTCCTCCGTAGTACGCAGGCGTCATGCCTCCGTGGGGTGCGGACGTACGATCACCACGCATGGGGTTCGTCTGTGCCATGTATTGTGTCTTGAACGCATTCGTTAGTGCTGCAACATCAGCCAGCTGTGTCGCCTGCCCCAACTTGAAGGCGCCTGGTAGCACCTTGACAGGCCAGGACTGGATGGGGGCTTGGCTATTGGCCTTGAATGCGAGATCAAAGTAGCCCGGGTGCTGTTTGTTGAGGCCGAATGCGTAGACAGAGCGGTTCGGATTCGCGAGTGAAGCATTTGTCAGGAAGGTGTGGAGAGCACGTTCGTCGGCTCCTTTGAACTTTTCATGGTTCATCATCATCTCGACCATGGCCGCCATAGGACGCACGTGATTCACAATCAGGTCATCTAGGTCGGCGTACGAGCCCATGTCAGCAACACGCAGGATACGGCCAAGTGCATAATCGTTTTCCTTGTCGAGCTCAAGTACGTCGATATGCTGGTATACGCCGTCGTCGACTTTCCAGGTGACCGCGAGATGGTCCATGCCACGCGAGCTAGGCCGGATTACGACGGAACCGCGTGGCTGCGTCGCCAAAAAGTTCTGTGCCTGCACGGCATTTAGGTTGTGGAAGTTAGGATGGTCAATGACTCGGCGTCCAATGCGTGTCTGGTGCCGGCGGCGGGCACGTTCATCAGCAGCATCATTGGCCATCTGTGCGCGTTCGTGGTCGAAATACATCGGGTCGACAGGTGTGTGACCTTGAGCTGGGTTCACGTACTCGAATGCTTCCGCCCGAAGACTAAGCTCAGCTCGCATGCGTTGCAGGTCAAGCTGGACAATGACGGCATTGAGGGCTTGGCCAGAGCGAAAAAGCCGACGCAGCCGCACGTCACGCGAGTTGTAGCCGGGCATGATGTCTCGTCCGGTGATTACGCCATCGATGCCCGCTTCCAATCGAACGCGCAGAACGCCTTCGATATCGCGTCCTTCCTCGATGCGCGTTACGATGACTGGTACGACATAGCCTTCGGACAGGGAGCGACGCGTTTCGCCGGTGAACATCATAAACAACTCTTCGGTCGTCGGAAGAAGCTGCGGGGGGCGCCAGTCGTCATAGGGTCGAATGAGCTCCTGTTTGCAAGTGAGCAATGTGAGCCGCTTGCGCAGTCCGCGGCGCTCCCACAGCATGGTAGCATAGTTGTCCAAATCCAGTGCCGCAAGCTTCTCTGACGGCCTTGCATCTTCCATGATCTCTGCACATGCCAGACTGGGGTGCTCGCCCTCCAAGTCCTCTTCATGCTTGTTCAGTGCGTCGCGAGCTATCTGCCGGGGAAAGTCGTAGTCTTCTGGATGAATGCGGGTCGTGTCAAGCACGTCGGGCTGGGCTTCATCGTCGAGGGCGTCTGCCGCAGCATCTTGGTCAATGCGCAGGAAAGAGATAGCGTTATTCCACACGACGAACGATAACAAACCACGACGCACTAGCACTTCTCGGTTCACAACGATGCCATCCAAGCGAGTGCGGATGGCATTCAGTAGCGCCTGTGCCTTGCGTGGCCCAAGTCCGGCGATGAACGGCAGCATGTGCTGGACATACGTGTTTGTCAGTGCGATCTGCAAATCGAGGCCAATGTCATTGACCAACATAACGATCGCTCTCTCCAAGCACACACGCAAGCGCTCCGTTGGCAGCAGGCGCTGTGCAGGATCGAACTGCACGGCGGTCAAGTCGGCACCCAGAGCAGCAAATTCGTTCACCGGCGACTGCGCGTAGCGAGCCAAGCCCACACAATAGCGGGCGAGCACACTCAGTTCCGGGAACTCTTCTGCTGCGCGAGCACTGTGCTGGTATAGACGGGCGACGTCATCGTACACGCTTACAACGTCCATGCGAGCATGCTCCGCTGCGATGCCTTCGAGGCCCTCTTCACGCACGCGCTCTTCATACGCGGACGAAACCAGGTCCTGTACAATCACTTTCAGTTCCTGCGCATGCGCACTGAATCCGTTCACGACGATGACATCTGGGTGTCGGCGGCGCACAAGCTTCGTGAATTCGGCCCGAGGATCCTCCTGTACATCCGAGTCGTCGCCAGCTTCGACTGCGGCGCCCCGAAGCGGCCGAAGTGTGTCGTACGTGACGCGCTCAATCAGGTGACCGTCTTCGTCGAGGCAGATGGCCACGACCTTGCTCGTGCGTGGATCGCCGGAGCCATGCGACACAGCAAGCACCCGGGGCACATGACTCACTTGCTCGTCCCATTCTGGATCGCCTTGCCTGCTCAGCATGCCGGCTGACTGGACCGGACCACCTTCCACACGCTGCGTCAGTTTCTGTTCGCATTGGCGCAAGAGAGCCTCACGACATTCTTCCAGGAGCCACTCACGCGTCCATGCACGGCCCAGAGGCAGCAGGAATGACGCACACACCTCTTCAATGACGGCACGGCGCTCATCGTTCCAGGCCTGCGAGCGTGCGCTGACGCCGTCGCTGACGAACTGATCCTGCAGGCGCTGCTCAAGTTTGTTGGCTGTGTCGGTCGGCAGACGAAGCGTCACGTGCACAAGACGCTCCTCCTCCGCATGAACGATCTGAAGGAGTTGGGATGCATTTTGCAAGATAGCATGAACAGGCTTTGCACGCAAGAACTTGAAATTGTAATACGGATGCGCCTCGTCGATCCGTGTCATACCACGTTCCGTGGGCTCCACATCCAGAAGAGCCGATGTGCGGAACAGAGTGCGAACTTCGCGGCGCAGCGCAGGCTCCTTGCCAATCTCATGTGCAAGAAGAGTGCGTGCAAGTGCGAGGGCCGCCTCGGCCGTCGTGGCACCGGGGGCGGCTCCAATGAACTCGTCGGCCACTGTCAGAGGTGCCGACTCATCGTCATCGGGCACGAATTGTTTGATGCCGCCGGCGACATTCGCAGCGAGCTGTGACGACGTGAGACCAAGACGCGCAGCGAGCTGTGCCATAGGCGTATGCTTTCGTTGGTCATACTCACTGACAACGGTGGGTCGTTTAAGTGTCTGCGTTTCATGCCCCTTTGCCAAGACCGTAGCCTCTCGGAAGCGCTCGCCAAAGCGCATCGCAAGCCACTCTGAGATGTCTGTGACTTCCTCGAGTGTGCTTGCTTGAACAAGTAGGTCCTCTACTGTGCTACGCACGGCGTGAATATCAATCGATCCGTCGACGGGCGCATCAGTGAATGTGGCTTCGAGTTCCGAAAACGTGCTGCGGAGCGAGTCTTTGCGGCTCAGCAGGAGCTTGTACTTGATGCCGAGTGTATGCAGCGTCAAGAGCTCCTGCCTGACCAGCAGTGTCGTGGTAGCGGCGTTCTTGTGCGCTGACGGTGCACCTACCTCTATCGGTGTGTATTCGAGCTCGTCCAGTCGATGCTGTGTCAAGAACGACACTTCCAGCAAGTCATTCAGCATGTAAGCAAGCATTTGGCGCACACATGCATGCCATTCGGCCCGCAATCGCGAATGTGGCGCAAATTCATCGAGAAATTCAGCTGTACACCGCGTCGATATACGTGTGGATGCCCAGTGGGCAGCATCGTCAAGCTCAGCATCCGTGAGTTTGCGCTCGAGAAGCTCCAGTCCCTCATGTCCTGGCATCATCAGCTGCAGCCGCTCAGGTATATCGACCTGGCGAATGCGTTCATCATCCTCCGTCAGCAGGCGCTCACGGATCTGCGCTGGCTCGAAAATGTCCTTGTACTCCATGCGCTCTTTCCCCTCCTCTGCCGGCTCATCGTCAGCTTCTAGCGCCCATGCGTAGTCTTCGCCATTCCCAAAGATGTCATGCACTTCATCCCACGCTTCAAGATCCATACCGGCCTTGCGTGGGTCCAACCGTGCACCAGACATGCGTGCTCGCCGGCGCTCCTCCAGCCTTTCTTGTCGACGTGCCTCGCGTTCTTCTTCATTCAGACCGCCCATCTCAGCATCCTCTTCATCGTCCTCAATAAAGTCATCGAGTCCATCGTCGTAGTAGTCCGCTGGTTGTGCACCTGAAACACCATCACCTTCGCCACGCTCATCTTCTTCTTCGTCATCGAAAATATGAGCCAGATCATCAGTACGTTGCGCGTCTGATGCTGGCCTCGCACGTTTATGCGGTGCGCCCTCTGGTCGCGTATTCTCGGAAAGCAATGCCAAATCATCTTCATCCAGCTCCTCATCCACTTCTCGGTGGTGCTTGTGCCGCCGCTTGCGCTTGTGTGCACGTTCTTTATCTCCCTCTTCTTCATCTTCGTCGACAATGAAACCCTCAGCGACACGCCGCTGCTCCTCTTCATTCTCGTCCTCATCTTCGTCCTCGTCACTACTATCCATGCCGACAAGATTTCCTGACTCCTTCATCAAGTCCTCGCCTTCCTCCTCACTCTGTGAATCGACGCGATCATCATCATCATCCGCCGCACGCTTACGTGCGTCTTCGGCCATGGGCGTCGTCGTCGTCGTCGTCGGCAAAGAAAAAAAACGCTTACGCGTGTGTCTAAGGCTCAACACGCACCCAGTGAGAATTGACTGACCAAGCGGGTGGCAGGCAGCCAGGCTGGCCCAGGCCATGCGTGCTCCACTCACTGGCCAACGCAGAGGAGCGCTTTTGTCACGTGATTATTACGGTGGCTCATTGTCCCATTGTCTCACACTGGCGTGCGGCCATGTAAACTGTACAAGCTATTTATGGAGGTGGACGGCTAGTGATGCACATCCCTGGTTCAAGTCACCTACGCCGTGCATGAGATCGCGTGGAAATGGGTAGGCCACAGCGACAGCACGAACGAGCGTGGATATATGGATGATGGCCTGCGTGTAAGTCCAGGCGTGTCGCTGAGGGAGACAAGGCTCCTACACCACCGATTCATACGTACGCGCACAAACTGGTTGCTTTGGTCCCGTAGCTCTTGCACATCGGACGCGTGCGATCGTGCACTTGTATCAGAGACGCGATCACGCATCATTTGCAGACGTTTTGTCAGGTCCAGTATGCTCACACAGGATTCGTCCACATCGCGAAGGCGGCGTGTTCTTGTATCGTGGTCAGAGTCGGCTTCCTGGTCGCGCCGTAGACCCGCTTGTACATAGTCGCGCAAGTCTGTCCATATGTGCATCGCGCTATCAGTCACCTGCGACAAGAGGGTCAGCAGCGCGTCGTCCATGCTATCACGCCGCGTCGTCAACGCTCGCATGCGAGAAGGCGTTGACGTGCTCGAGGGCGACAGGGGTACATGTGGTGATGCGTCTGAGCGACGTGACTGACGTGGTGATAGCCTCGGTGAGCGCATGGATTGCGTGGTCCACATGCGTGCGGTGCGTTTCTTTAGCGGCGTGCTCGTCGCCGGATGTGACGTGTCGGACGCCAGCAAGTCGTGCGCGTCAGTTGCGAACGACGACTCTGTATGACTTGGTCGATTTGCATAGCGCGAAGACGACAACGCAGGAATGCTGGTATCTGCTGCGGATGTCTGAGTGGATGAGTCTTGCATTAGGAATGGCACTACCTCAGCCACCTGCGGCGCCATGAGTTGCGCACTGTTCCGCAGCTCAGCGACACTTCCGTACAGCAGCAGGACCAGCGTGCGGGAGAAGCGCAGATCCACACTCTGGCCTAGCTGTGGCAGCTGCATGTGCAACATCGTGGCAGCGCGACGAAACGCGCGCAAAGCCTCGTTGCAGGCTTCCAGAACATGCCGGACCATGGATGACTCCGGCACAGCTGTGCGCGACGATGCATCTAGACGGTCCAGCGCTCCAATAAGCACACTCATGGCCTTGTTCGCGATGCCCAAGACACGCTGGAAATGTGCAACGAGACGTTCGTCCGTGCACACCGCGGTGTATTGCGCGATGGCCGCGTAGATTTGCGAAAGGGAAAACAGGACACCCCTGGTCGCATCAACGAACTTGAGCACAGGTTTGGGCATGGTAGGTACATGCGGAAGTGCGGGCGGCAGCGCTGATAAACGACGGAAGTACCGTGTGCGCTCTGTATCCGCAGGCTCAGGCTCTGTGAGCGATGATACACTCCGATCACCACGCGAGAACGATGGTGGCGAGTTCATCGCAGCAGCAGCGGCATCAGCAGCAGCCTGAGTCGCACCTACCGTCGGTAGATTGAGCTTTCGTAGTCCACTGCGTGGTGTTTCGGTGTACACAGGTACAGGCACCCGAGCGTTCCTTGGTCGAGTCGTGCTTGTCGAAGGTGTGGCTGTCGAGGCCGACAGCGACGAAGGACCCGATGTGTGCGATATGCCGGTCAAAGTTATAGGCGCCGTGGTACCTGGCGCCCTTGATGAGTCTGTCATTGCGAGTTCACACTGCTTTGTGTGCGTCAACCCGCCGCACTACTGCAATGGTCTCGTTGGTTTTGGGTGAATGGACAGGCAGTGAAATCAAGTGGAGCTTGTGAGGTGGAAATGTGGCTGACACAAAGTTGGCAGCCACACCACTAAGCATGCCCCTTCTCCTATGATTTCAAGCAAATTGAGCAAGTCTAGCTGGTGCTTGTTCGTCTACGTACCGTCTATACTCCAAGTCCCAGGAGGCAGAGGGGGGTGGGATTCGGAAAGTGCGGTGCGTCAACGTCGCGTCGCAGGCCGTAGCCCGCAGTGGTACCCGGAGCCAGTCGGATCCCCACGGATCCCCACTCCACACGCCCGCACCACGGCTGCCGGGTGGGCTAGATCGCGAAGGAACCGATGAGTCAGCATATGGAGGTGTCATCAAGTGAACATCAAAAATTGCAGGTACGTGCGCAGGCGTAGATAGGTGCTGCTTGAACGAACTTCTATGGAAGAACGAGTACAAGAAGCGACCATGAGCACGTCCCCAGGATAGTCCCAGTACCCAGGTTCTCTTGATCACTCACATCCATTCTTGTCTTCTTCCCTGACAATTACCGCCCCATTCTTCCTTGTTCGGTGTGCAAGCACTCACGTCAGCAGGATGTCTAGCAAGATGGAACCACGCAGCGTCAATATGGAGCGCATCGACGACACAGACCGAAGCAGGTCCCCTTCACCTATTTTGTCGCGCGATAGGTCAACGCCCCCATCGTGCACGTCTGAGGAGCCTGGAATGCGAGAATCCTCGCGCTGGGGTGAGCGCCGCTCGTCTGTGACGCAGCCATCGCGAGATGTGATCTTGCTCGGACTGGACCCTGATATCGATGCCGAAAAGCTTCGCACACTTGTGACGGCACTCGCCAACATGGTCGATGCGCGTCTCGCTGCACCGCCTCAGGATGCAACAGTCATTCGTGACCGGAACACGGGTGTGTCTAAAGGCTTTGGCTTCGTCAAATTCGACACGCTCGAAGATGCCAAGCGCTTCGTTTACATGCATGCACCCTATATCCTTCATCCAGAAACTTGGCTTGGTCCCGCGCCGGGCCTCTCGCAAAAACGGAAGCGCGTGAAAATCGACTTTAGCAACAGTGAGAGACCCCAGGGCGGCATCTCGTACTACGAGCAACACAATGCCCCCGACAGCAAGGACCAGCTAAAACGAGCACGCGCACGCCGTGCGAAGAGCGCCGCTGCGAACGGCGGCCTATCTGATGACATGGCCGAATTCATCGGAAGCAGCCATGGCACTAGTCGCAGCAGTAGCATCTGCAGCGGTAGCTCAGCTACCCTGGAACATGCCAACGTACAACAGCAACAGCATAAGCAAGTCGACTCAGCGAACGAGAATGCCGGCATGCGCGATGCATCGTGCTATCCGACAGACATGCTTCTGTTGGCCCATGTACGCCTCAGCGCCAGTGTTCGAGACGTAGGCATGGCTCTAGCCCAAGCGACGACGGGCCTGGAGCAAGTCTTACTTCTTCGCGAGCGTGCATCAGGTGCATCAACTGGTCAGGCTTTTGCCATTTACACAAACGTGGAAGCAGCAAAAGCAGCTCTTTGTATGTTGCGCAATAAGCAGGAGCTTCCGCATGGCATTCTTGGCAGCACAGACACGGAGCCTGTCAAGACGTCGTATGCAGATTCGGTCATTCTGGATGAGGCGGATCCGTTTGACCCAACGAATGCCGCATACGTGTACACGGATCGACGGGGTGACACTTGGCGATACGAAGACGAGTCGCTGGGCTTTGACAGCTGGAAACCAGAGGAAATGCCAATGCAGACGACAATCAAGTCACCAGTAAATACGGCTGCCAGTATCGAGACGCCGTTGGCATCATCAGCGCGCCCATCCTTCAGTCTGGACTCTGTGAAGCCCACTGTCATTATGCCACCCCTTGTAGTGTCGGGAGGCGCTCCGACCGCCACGCCTGAGCCTGTTGTCGCCAATGGCACCACTTACTTTATACCCAAGGTCGCTTTGCCCACGCCAGCACCGGTTCCAGCACCAACACCAACAACACCAGCACCAGCATCAATGCCTATGCCACCCTTGCCACAGCATGCGGTTTTGCGACTGCTCAACTTTTCTGATGCGACGCGTCGGATCTGTGTGTTGTGCCAGCGACAATTTCGTTCATCAGACATGCTTGAGCGCCATGTGTCTGAGAGTGCATTGCACCAAGCCAATCTGAATGATGAGACAGCTTGCCAAGGAGGCGCTGCTCGTTTGCTGGCCATGTCTTTGCCGGCGGCTGAAAACTCGAAAGAAAACGCCGCCGCACCATCACTACCACCAACAGCACCCATATCATACACCAAGGAAACACCTCAAACCAATGCGTTGTTCGCCAGGCGTCCCGCGCTTAGGCAAATGCGGTCTTCCAATGCGTTGGACAGCTGGAACAAGACAGGCATGTGGACAGCGACCCCATCATCGGCAACACCTTTTGCGTCATGGGAGAGCGGCTACATTCGGCGCCCCATGACGACGACGTTGTTGTAATTGCCGCACGAAACTATTCTACCTTGGTTCATTCGCATTTGTCTCATTTCTAATTCGTTGTGCACAATGTGCACCTTTACCCTTAAGCTCTGTAGCTGGTAGAAAACTCTGATGAGTTACATTGTTGAAAGATAATCAACCAATTTCGAATCGTACACGACAGCTGTGATTTCGACCTCTGTGTGACCCGTAGGTGTGGAGGCTCCGTTGCCGAAGAACATCCACGTGCCGTGTAGCAACACGCCTCCCTTGCTTCCTCAGGCCAGCCCCGCCACGACTGGCTGGACCTTGGAACGTTTTCCAGTGAAACCCGCGCTGCCAGACTCTGCACGTTCGAACGACGCGTGTCATTCATCGTAACTGGTACACACACGCCCATTCTCGCCGATTGTCAAGCTTGCGTGTTCCGAAAGATCATGTCGAAATACAGCAGCTTGCCCGACATTGTACGTATGTGCGGCAGAGACTCTTTCGGGCAAACTAACACGTACGGCTTGTCAGGATTCGGCGCCGGATGTCTATGAGACATTTTCCACGGCCAAGTCCACTCACTCACCAAGTGACGATCTCGGAGCAGAGTCTGATCCCGACAAGGTGGATGTGCCTTCGTCAGACGCTATTGACACGGGTAGCGTGAGTGCGACACACGCTGCAGAACGATTTCGTGCGACACGGCCAGCTTTCCTGGACGCCGAGTCATTTGGTTTACATGGCACAGTGGCCCAGTCTGAGTCATTGTTTTCGCGGCTCTTTCGCCTCCAGCAAGAAGCAAAAGACCTTCAACGTGCTCTGACAGAGCGTGTGAACACACGTTCTGAGCCTGCGAATGCAGCGTCGATGCTGACACAGCTTGAGCACCTTGAACAGCACATTCGTCATATGCGCACCACAGCCCACCAGGAACATCCTCACGATATCACGCAGGCCATGGTCGACGCTCTTCAGCACATACCACCGAGCCATGAAACTCGCACACAGCCGGTGGCACATTCTCCACCTTCGCATCATGATGATATGAGTACACAACATCTTGCCGTGTGGGACGAGCGCTTGAGCGCTTTAGAACGCCGTTTAGGCCTACATGTAACAAAAGAAGATGTTCCTTTGATTGAGACTGTAAAGCGACTAGAAGCCCATATGCAATTGCTTACACAGCCCCGACATCTCGATACCATTGTCGCTCGTGCAAAAGCCTTGGCATCGGAACTGGAGCGCGTCGACGAACGTCGAAAACAGTTTTCTGCTGCTGCTGAGGAAGAGGATGCCCTTGCGAAATTGGATGAACTGTATGCCATGCAAAAGAGGATTGAGCCGCTGGAGCCCTTAGCGCCAGCGATCCTCAGCCGACTACAGACGCTAGCTCCTCTGCATTCGGCAGCAGCACACTTCCACACATCGCTCGCTGACGTCGAAGCACAGCAGACAGCGCTTCAAACGCGGCAAACGGAACTACAAGCGCTCCTACACAAAGTCGAACAAAGTTTGCAAGAGAACCAAGCCGTGACACAGCGCAACATGCAGTCTCTGATGTCGCGACTCGATGCACTCAGAGCTGCACCAGCCGTAGAACATGATGCTGGCACTTAGTACGTCTCAGCCATGATCAAGACGACCAGCGATGTCCAGCCTGTAAATGGATGGTTTCGGCGACCATGCCCGGTGATGGAGTCAAACTGCTCCCACGTATACCCTGTTCGTTCATACTCACCCAGGACCGTGTCGATGACGTTTTTTCGCAGTTCTGCATACAGTGATGCGGCTTGGGCTGCGTACGGCCCATCCTCTTGTGCATAAGCACGCAGTGCATTAAGCACCATGTAGTTGATTGGGACCCAAACGGCGCCGCGCCAATAATCTTCGTCTTTGCCGAACAATGGATGTTGGGCGCTCAGACTGCGGATCCCATGCGGTGACCAAAGACCGGCTGGGTCACGCAGCATCTGCAGCACGTCTCCCAGCTCTGAACTGTCAGACGGCAAAAGCCGCGTCAGCAAGGGGAACAAACTAACGTAGCCCGCATGGCATTCGTGGTATGACTCGTCTGTCTCGTCGACAGAAGCGTCGCAGAACATGTGATGCGTGCTACTCCAATGCAGGTCAACCACATTCGCAGTGATGCGCTCAATGTGCGTCTCGTACTCGAATGCATCGTCCTCCAAACCAAGTGCCGCGGCAAAGCGGGCCATGGACTTGGCGAATAAGCCCATCCACGAGTGCAGATCCAAATGCAGCTCGCCCACATGCGGCGTCGCTGTACGAGGATAGTCGTCAAGCCCACTCGTCAACACATGCGTAGCGGAACGACCGCGCCAGCGGTAGCCCTCATTCCGTGCTGAAGCTTCACGACCCCATTGCTTGATCTGTCCACGCTGCGTGCGGCGGAACCAACGGTAATGCCGCTGCCATGGCTCATACAGCGCAAGTAAGTGCTCTCGCATCTGCTTGGCACGCTCCATGTCAGATTGAGCCGATCCATCCACGCCTGCGAAGCTGTTGACGTCCGTGACGTCCTCGTGCACCTTGGCCAGCTCAGCCTCGTACTCGGCCAACAGCGTGTTGAGCCCAAAAATAAGCGTCGGTGGGTTCGCATGCAACGGGTACTGTGTGCGGAACTCGGGCGGCACCTGGCTCCGCGCCTCATTGCCCAAAATCTGTTCCCGAGCAACCCAACCGTCAGCATCGATCAAACGCGTCCACGACTCAAAGATTTCCTGCGCAAGTTTGGGATCCCACGCACTTATGTGGAGGAGATGGAATCCTTCATCCCAGTAGAAGCCACGCGGAAAGGAACTCCGGCTTGGTGTGCCCGTGAGTAATTCATACGGGCCCTCCGGATGAGGCTTTGCCCCATGCATGTCATGCAGCACGAGACCTGAGTCGTTCGTGGGCCTTCGATCGATGAGACACTCACCGTAGTAGTAGCCAATACCGCCAATCAGTTGTGATGTAATTTCACGCGCATATGCGACCTGTTTTGGCGAGAATGTCGACGCGAGGTGGAAGCGTTGCTCAAACTCTTGCTCGTATGTACTGGTGTGCGCATCAAGTGCAAGGGTGAAATGTTCCGAGTCTGGCAATTTCGCGTGCGCCGGTGAAACATGGCTATCGAAAAACACATCGTAGGAAAAGTTGCCCTGGAACGTCTTTTGCATAGCATAAAAGGTCGCTGACGCCTCGGTCGTATTAAGTAGTCGCAGATAAGCTGATGGCTGGGCCGCTTTCTGTCGCATCATTTCCTGGTGTTGATGCACGTGTTCGCCAAGAATCACATCTGCACCACGCCAAGTCTCAGCCGGATCAATACTCAGGCCCGCAAACATCATATCACTATCCCCATCAATAGGGTGGTTGTACGATGCACTCTCTGTGCGCATCGAAAAGCCGCCTAAATTGGGACCATGTACCATTCCGTGCTCGTCAACTTGTAGGGAGTGTCGCGCACTTTCGGAACCGACATAGTAGTAGGTCAAAAGGTGCGCAGGTTTGGATGGATCAAGCACAGTGCCACGCACACGCGCGGCCCAATGACCTGGCTCGCCTTCAGTATGCCCGGTCTTGACGAAGCTTGTCTCTATCATGTAGTTATTTTCGCGATCGACCAAGTGTTGAATGCCGAAATTCCGGCCATCATGGTAGACCCATTTGATAGCGTCCATGCCTTGATTCTCAGACGCACTATGCCGAACGGGGATGCCCCGCTGAAGACTCTCTGGCGAAAAGTACACTAGTCCTGTCACGAGTGTTTCAGGGACATGCGGCCGCATCCCAAAAAGAAGCTGTGGCCGGTACGTGCCCCAAAGACTCGAGACATTGTTGTGTGCAAATGCACAGGCCGTAAGTGCAAGTAGCCACAGACTCAGCTGGGCCCACATAGCACACGCGACTTTAGGTCCAGCAGAAGGAGCTTTGGCTCGTTCGCGCTTGCAGCACACCCACACTCAGCCAAAAACACCCAGCTTTTCTAGCAACACACACTTCTCGAGTCGCGCACATAATGTAGCTGTGTGGTAGTCTTTCTGCCTACTAGGTCCTACCTCGTATGTAGGCATGTGGCGCTGCTGTAACGCGCGCCTTTTCATGCAAATCCACACACATGCATTTTTCTATGGTGGCTAAGGGGTGCGGTGGAGTATGGCCAAAAGTCATGCCAAACGATAGGCCGCCTCCGCCGTGTAAAAGAAACGAACGAGAACTACATGGGCGCAGAGCCTCTGCCATGCTCGATACTGAAAACACGTGGCAGTGTGCATAAATCCACTTTGCGCCCTGTTGCAAAGCGCAACGCGGCCGCGACTCGACTCGCTGAGACCCGGCAACACGACGTCCTACGTCCAACCAACCCTTCCTTCGGTTGGAACGCGAGGCCCAGAGCGCAGAGGCTACGTGGTGTGGCAGATTCCATTGAAACGAGCGCGTCTTTGTGCCTGCCTGTGGCAGCTGGTTTTTCGGGACAACTGGATTTGGTGAATGGCGCGCCAATTGCTGACGACACTAACGGACCTACTTGGCATGGACCAATGGTCCTGGCCGCCAAGGCAACAAGGTGTCGGCATGGTTGGTAGCGGAAGCGGCCCGAGGCACGCTTCCATCTCGCATGGGATGAGTGGATTTCATTCTACGGCAGCACTCACGCAAAGTGCGGACGATAGTCAGACCTCCTTGCCAATTTTTTCGACGAATATCCGGCGTGGCGGCTCCGTCGTTCGCGCGTGGGATCGCCTGAAACACTTTTGTGATGAAAACTATGAAGAGCTTCGCGATACTCTCAATTGGCCTGCGACTCAGGAACAGCTTGCAATGCTTCAACATGGGATTCGACAAACCCTTCCACAGGCCGTTTGTGAATGGCTTCTTTGCTGCGACGGACAGGAAGTCGAGTCTCTTGCAACGTGTAAAGATGGCCTGTTTTTTGGTTTACCGTTTCTTGGCACTGATGATATTTTGCGTGAATGGCAGTTTTGGCGTCACGTTGACAAGGATGCAGAAACAGGTGACAACCCACAACTTCGTCGATACATGAGATCTTGCCCTCCAGGGCGCGTACGCCAAGAGTATTCGCATCCAGGCTGGATTCCCCTCGTCGCAGATGGCATGGGGAATTACCTGGGTGTGGATTTGTCGCCTGATCCGCGCGGCGATGGCAAGCCAGGCCAAGTGATCTTGTTTGGCCGTGATTTTGATACCAAAATGGTGTTGTACGGCTGTGATGGACCAGAAGGCTGGGCCAACTTTCTCTCTTTGTTTGTGGATGAGTTGGAAAAAGGCACCTCGTTCGTGTTGGGCGATTCGAATCAAGAAGACTCCATGGAAGATGATATTGGCTACGAATCATACTTTACCGGCTCCGGCGAAAGAGCTGGCGAAGGCACAATCCGGTTCCGGCTCGCAGGCAAATACGCTCGATGGCCCGTTCTCGATAGCTGGTTCGACAGGTCTGCACTGGCCTGGCAAGTCGCAGGGTTTTCGCTACCAGCGCATAATGAGGCTCATCAGAACCTTGCTGATGATATCCCCGATATTTCCACTTCCTCATCCACACACGACCCACTTGATCCGTTACAAAAGACGCCCAATCGCTCGCGCAAATCGTCTGCAAATAATTCGCCAGCGCTGCCGAGAGATATGTCATGGCCCGATGGCATTGGCAGCGGCTACATGAACTCTTCCTCGCCAGTGAAACGGCGCGTGTTGCCGAAGCCCAGTCCATTGACAGACTTACCCACCATTGAAGACGTGCGCGCAATCCAGGCGACGGAACTCGTTCAGCATGCGCATAATCCGACGACTTTCAATGGTCTTCGAGGCAAGTCGAAACGGAACTCTGCCTACATAAACATGTCGGTCCCGTCCACTACCGTCACAATTGGTGAGAATGTTGAAATGTCTATGCGACCGACGACTGGGCAATCCACGGCCGAAGAAGACGTGGTTCCCTCGTCCACAATCGACATGTCCGGTGATGTGTCTCAGTGGAAGCGTTCCAATGCTCTTAAAAGCACATCAAAACTCTTGGATGCATCGTAAAGGCCCGATCCATCCTGTTTAATCCTGTTCTCTATGAACTTTTTTGTCCTTTGCGTATCACCATCCACGCTTTCCAGCTACTCTCTTTCCTTACACCTCGGGCTATCTCTGATCGTTCAGTCACATCCCTCTCATTCATACCACATACGTTCACACAACACTCAGATATATACGTACTCATCCATATATCAATGTTATGGCCTTTCCTGTTATAGGTTATTTTGTTGCTTTGTCGGCCAAAATCGCAGTCTGCTCGATGCGCAGCTGGGCTTTTTTCCAGTGCTTCGCGATGTTGATTGCGTTCATGGACAACCCCGATCAACGTCCCGATGATTCACAAAACTTGAACAGACCCCCTGTTCTTTTTGACTGGTCGCCGAAACGCTGCTGCTCTCTAACTTCGAGATCTGTGTGAGCTTGAATCTCACGACACAGCGGCAGACATGGCCGCTCCGGTAGCCAACACCTCGTCTGTCCGTGATCTCCCGTCGCTATCCAACGAGGAGCAAGCACTATATCCAGGACCTTGGAATGGGTCGACGATTTATACGGTCAACGAAAGTGAGAGTGCCAGTGACTCAGAATACGATAACATTGCGAGTGATCAAGATAATCCCACAGCTTTCGTATCACCTGTTTCATCACGGCATCGCATATCGCTGATTCCTCCCTCGCCGCAACTTGATGCTGCCTCTGAAGACACATTCTGGCTCGGTCACGACACTCGTCGTTCTCATAGACGCACGGTGCGGCTTCCATTCGACCTAAGTACCGATTGGTACCTCGGTGGTGGCGGCAATGTATTTTGGGGATTCCATCGGCAACGCCGACGGCACGCAATCCCCGGTACATACGGCACACTAGATCAGTCGACACCGCAGGCTCATTTGCGGCATGGAGACTCGTCTTCGCGTGCTTTAGGTCCTGTGGGATTCCGCACGCAAAGCACGTTTCGCACGATGGAAAGCCCTGATCCGCTTTTGCAACAGCCAGCATCCCCGGCACCTAATACACGTCCCATGCTGGAGCATGCGTTTCGCCCAACGACACAGGTCATTGACGAACTGCTGAGCAGTTCGCCACGACGCTTGTGTGTCTTGATATGGATTCCTGTGCTGCTCGTTCTATTATGGTGTGGCATGCCTTTTCCTCTGGACGATGGAGATCCACGCTCTTCTAATGCCACATTCTGGTTTTTCTTACTTTGGTACTATGGATGCTACGTGTCTGTGGCCTTGATCTTTGTGACGCAGCTCTTCACATTGTATCGCTTAAACTGGTGGCCTGCTTCGATCGGTGCTCGTATGTCATACACATTTTTCTGGGTCTTGAGCCTCTGGATTGGCTACATCATTCACAAGCTTGAGCCAACGAATTCTCGAGACAAAACGTCCCACGCGACGAACAAAGCGCATAAGCATGAACCGGAGTGGCAGCTTAAAACTGAATGGGTTTTGCTTACTTTTGCGACAATGTCGATGCCAGCTTTCGTGTGCCTGATTGGACTTCGAAGAAGTGGTCGCCAACGGTATCGCTTATCAGTCACAGACGTGCAAAAGCCCTTCGCCTCGACAGAGGCGGCGTGGCGTATTCCTTCATCATATCGACGCTTTCTTTGGTTCATGGCCAGCTTGGGACTGTCGCTCTTCACTCTACTTGCCGGACAAAGCTATGCCATCGTGTACATGAATACTTTGCCTCACACTGGCACCGACGGCACACTTTACGTGGCATTTTGGATGCTCACCGTACACGTTCTGAGCGCGATTGTGCAGTGGATCATGTCCGAAAAAGTGCGCAGCCGAGCGTTACTGTTCGCTTTCAAGTACTACTATTTCATGGTGTACTTCATATTTTATCGTAACCTATTCGCCCGGCTGCGCAGCTTTGATCAATTTGCTCTGATTCAGCTTCTTAGCTCAACCTGGGTGTGTTTGTGGTATCCATTCTGCATGTCACAGACATGGCTATGGATCTTGAATCGATTCAGCTCACGTCCAATCTCACATGGCATGCATGTTGAGAAAATCAGCTTGTATTTTTATTTACGTACCATTGCACAACACACAACGATGCTAGCCTTTCTCGGATGGCTTTCACTTCTTCATTTTGGTATCAACCAGCCATTATACCCATTTTTTGCGTTTGATGACAATGATCCCTATAATTACCGCCTTACCATGCTCGGCTCCTTGGCTATCTGGGCCTCAGAGATGATATCCAATCTTTTCACAGCTCTACTGTGTCGTGCATTCTATGGCGTGCATGCCGCGCATCTCGGTCTTGCCGAGATGCGCCTCTACCCTGAGCTGGTTCCAACGCTTGTCTGGACGAGTCTGCATGTGTTAATGAACATGCTCTTTTTCTTGATCGTACGTGTGTTCATCTACAATATGTTGAGAAGTAAGCATGGCCGCTCACATATACATCCCAGAAACTTGACTTCTAGCTTGCTCTCTCAATCCATGAGTCAGCTTCTTCCGTGGGCCTATGATCCCCTTCGATGCTCTCGTGCGATTTATACCTACTGATGTCCTAGCTTGCATTCCATTGGCATGTACCTGTCTCCCATACAAATATGCGCCACAAAAATGCAGTCAGAAGACATCTTGAACTTGTGAGCACGCTGGATAACAAGGACTTTTGACGTATGCGTCGCCATTTCTTGCAGAGTCATGTAAACCGCTCTCACACAATGCATGCTTATCAGAAAGACGTACTGTTGTATTTCCTGCTGACGAGACATAAAATGTACGGTGGTGCTGCAAAACCAAAAGAAGGCGGATTTCAACAGGAAGAGGATGAGATGTTCACCGCACTACCTGCTGCTTCTTGACGATTTTTTGTGTCTTGGTGATTTATTGTAGTTCTTAGCTCGTTCCTACGTCCGCCGGGGTTTAATGTATGCCCTGTTACGAAATGTTATGCATACGAGTGAAAGTGACGCGAAGCATGTCCTTGAGCTGGCATACCTGTGAGTGGATTTTATCAAGCAAAGAACAAATGTAGCCTGGCATGTTGATGGGCATATTATCTTTTAGAATGCAGGCTTGAAGCTGTTCATTATGCTCATTTACAGGAATTGTGCGTGGATACAGTTCCAATACGAATAGTTCACTTTTTTCCAGAACTTGGCTTGAGTGACTGGCAAGAGCGACGAAAAAGCTCTGACGCGCACGCAGATGTAATTGCCTTTCTTTGTGTGGGACTAAGTGTGATCAGTTTCATTTCAATGCGCAATATCCTAATCAGCTGTAACAGTATGTCCTGGTGAAAGTCAGATAAACTGGTGATCGTGCTGCGAGTACATGAATGCGTTCAGGATTTAACCAGGGCCGAATACCCTTTGTTGAACTGAATCCACAGTAACACGACGAAAAGGAAGGCTTTGTGGAAGTGCTGACTCTCAATCACCTTACATGGAGGCATGTTATCGAGCGGTTCTCAGGGAGACTTGACCATGCGATCTTTCTATATTAGACGAGCAACATACATTCTGTTGAATATACATGTACTGTTGATTGCTGCCTGTGCGTGGGACACGATCTATAATTGCAACGTCCAGGGTCCTATCCTTATTCCTCGTGATAGAAGAGTACAAGCCCATGGTGTTGCTGATGTCCATTTCAAACACTGTATGTATGGCGCATCAGAACGGGTCCAGTGCACCATAACACATACTGCGATAATGATGCAGGGGCCTCTGTGTAGCTTCAGGTTAAATACGAAGAAGATTTGTATCATTCGGTTGCACATGGAGACAGAAAATTTGTGCCAAAGGATGCCCATAAACGTTTGAGGCGACTCGATAGCTTGAGGTCCTCCTGAAGAAACTTTAGCTCTGGACTTAATTTGCGACCACAATTCATGGATCACATGTTACATAACGAGCCTGGCTTGGAATTGTACATGCACTCCGTGCGTGGTAATGAATACAATGTCCAGAACACACGTTCGCAGAAGTACTTGAGCTTCGGGGGTTTTATAGCATGTTTCACAGCTCTCTGACTAGAGAGAAAGCCCTTGCTTTGGCCTAGGTGATCTTGCAGTAGCCATAATACAAAAGCGCGAACACGAACCCTGCGAGTCATCTATAAAATACGCAGGAAGGAGAGAAATTCCGCCATCAGGGTTACATCATTTGATTTAGTCCCAATCGAGATCATCGTCATCGTTATCACAGGCACTCCCCATCGGACGATTCTGCATGGGGCGGCGCGAAGATGAGAACTCGCGGTCTTCGACATCTTCATCGTCCTCCTGATCTGTATGGCGCGATGATTCGTAGCGAGCTTTGGGCTTTTCAATAGCACCTGTTGCTGCTAAAAGTAACTCAATGTCTGAGGAGAATGTGTGAGTCTATACTCAGGCTTGCCAAGCATCAGACACGTACCTGCAAGCTTGGTCCGCATGCCATCCAGCCCAATTTCCGGGCGTAGGCCAACGATTTGCCGTCGCAGTTCACCACTTCTGTATATGAGTAGTGTAGGTAAATTGTGGTCAGGATAGTTCGGAATGCATTGACTTCCTACGATGCTCACGAACTTGGTTGACGGGTACTTTTCTGCAAGGGTATCGAGATATCCAGCCAGGAGCTTGGACGTATCCATGCTAGGATGATAAAGAAAACAAACGACACCTGTGCCAGCTGGACCTTGTTGGGTATCACTTCCACTGACGTTAGAAGTGTCAGGACCCAACTGTTTGCTGGCTTCGGTGACCTCACGTGTATAGTCAGGACGAGAAATGGGGTATACACGACCAAAACGTGCTTTTTTACTAGCTCTTGCTAGCTCTTGCATCCGCTGCTGACGCAGACGCTGCAAGATGCGTTCCTCATCATCATCAGCAATCTCAAGCTCCTCGTCTAGGTCGGCTACACTGGCCTGTAAGCGAGAACGCTCGCGCACTTCGGTTTCGGTCGGTAATTCCGGCGACGGCGACCGAGAGGGCTCTTTGGGGGGAATGATTCCACGAGCACGAAGGGCGTCATGACTGTATCGTTAGCTGTGAACAGCTATAATGTTTGTATAGACATACAACTCCGTGTCTTGAGATCCGCTATTGGGAATATGATGTGACATGAGGACCCAACGCAAAAGAAGTGGGGGCTTGGCAAATTTGTCTTCTGTCCAATAGAGGCCTCAAAGCCTAGGGAACGTGCGGCCAGTGGAAGCAAGGCACAACCAGCACACACGCGAATTGATCTGCACGTGCGACAAGAGCACGCGCACGTGGAGCCGATGAGGCGATAGACGGATAGCAATATCCCGCGCCGCGCACGGCTACAGACGCAGGCTTAAGTGGGAAATAAAACTGTAACAACACAGCACTGCATTAGCAGCCTAAAGAACGCCCTCGATTAATTTCCGACTGAGAACCCACAGTTAGGATTAGCCTACTTGTTTATTCCCACCACGACTAGCGTCCCTCATCGTTCTGCACCATGTCATCCGCACTTATGCAAGTGAACGTGTTCAAGCCCGAGAGTCTCGGAACGATCGAGATTTTCGGCACCTCGCTCTCGACGCAGACGCAGGCTCTGCTGATTGCGCTCCAAGAGTGTAACGTCAAGTATATTCACCATCCGAGCATGCCGAACTCGCCTGAGATCGCGAACTTTTCTCCTTTTGGCACGATTCCTGTTCTCGTGCACCGTCCGAATGGCATTTACTCGACCCGCGACGCTGTCGTGCTGTTCGAAATGACGGCCATCTGCCAGTACCTGACGGAGCTCCTTGGTTTTACGAAATGTAGCGGCTCATTCTGTCTTATGCCAAAGATTGAGGACGAGCACAGTCGTGAGTTTGCTGACAGTGTTGTGCTGCGATCAAATGTTCTGCAACTGGACACCATTGTTACCTCGTACATTCAGACGGTCGTCGAAGACCGCTATGTGAAGCCGTTTTTTGCTCTGCGCAACAATGGAGCGTCCCACGCTGACATTTATGCTGCTCTAACGGAGAATTTTGACAACGCTATGAATGCTCTCATTCAGCTTGAGCAGATCATCACCAAGGTGCAGGAGCGCCTGCACATCCTGCCAGAAACGTCGTTCATTCTTGGCAAGGAGCCCACATGGGTCGCTGTGTTTTTGTTCCCTATTCTGCGGGACTTCCGCGCTACAAACCCTAGGATGGTGCTTGCGGGTGGCTCACAGGAGCGTCTGCCTCTTCTCACAAACTTTGTGCAGGCCTTTGAGATCCGCGCCAGCGCTGTGAACACCCTCCGTGGCTCCTTCGCCGGCTCTGTCTAAGTGGATGAGTGATGCTGGAGTAGGCAAAGAACCACGGATTTCAATTGGGTGCATGATGATTCCTTGTTGATGATGCCTAATTATGGTTGTTCTAGACTTTTTCGTGGCGACACATCGAAGAGTGTCCGCTATGGATTTCGTGCTTTTTTTTCTTTTTTTTTTCCTTTTGGGTAATAGCTTAATAAGGTCCTTCTGGAACGCAAAGCTCAATATAAGGTAGAAGGTCTTACATAGACGGCGAAGTGAGGACTATTTATGTTCTTTGCGTTCTGATCGCTGAAAACCAGTACGGAGCTTTGTGCAAAATTCAGAGCGAAGAATCCGAATATCAAGTCCATCGCAAGTTTCATTCTTAACGGGCTTGTTCATTTTGCTTCCGCCAAGCTTTATTCACCTTTTCAGAAAGATGCCTCGCGGTTGCGCGCTCATCTTCAGCCATTAAGAGCCAAAGCACATGAGCATTACTAGCGACTTGAGATGGCATTGTATCTATCACGAATGGCAATGCCTCAGCGACTGAGGGGAAAAGACTTTCAGCTGGCGTGGGCCAATCTTTAAACACACCATTCGCTACTTCCGATTTTGCATCAGCTGCAAGTCCGTTGGACTCATGAGAGCGAGTAAGAAGCACGAGACCCAAGAGCCCCTCGTTCATGAGCACAACATGGTTTTTGGCATGGCACACAAGGAAGCAGAGCGCGTCGATCACTTGACTTATTTGCAGATTTTTTCGAGCTTGTTTGAATCCCTGCTGTAAATCGCTTGGCAAAATGCCAGATTCAGTTGCTAGCTGATGCAAGTGATCATCACTCGCATCAACTCCGTGTATGCAACGAAGAAGCATGGCATAAATGCGAGCGATCCGTAGCTTCATCGTAGCATCATCGGACGAGTCCCAAAGGCGGATGAGATCAGCGAGAATGTTCGTGGGTGTACCAGGCACAACACCAAGAACATCTAGAGCAAGATCAGGTAATAAGACTGATGAGGTAAGGTTCTTAAGCAAGATCAACACTCCAGCCTGGACAGGGCGCTTCATGTCATGCTGAGAGTCCAAATAAATGGAAGCCTCGCGCAGAATGCCAGAAGATGCGACGCAGCGCTTATTCTTGTCCGGAATGGCAAAGTTGCCATTTGCGCGGATTACCGCATATGCGATGTGTACATCGTTGGCATGGCACTGCATTTGGCGTGTCATGCTCTCAAGTAAAGAAGGACGACTAGCTAGTGCCACACTTCGGATGTGATCGCGGGCGAGATTGCCAATAACGAGGACCGCACACACAATTTGTTTGGGATCACCATCGACGTCGGACAACCAGTCGCACAGTGTATCAATCAGGTGGTTGGGTTGGATCACTTCCTCCCCATCTAGAGGACAAAGCCGGTCGAGATTCGTGTCCTCCCCAGCTAATGCAACGACTGTATGTGTTGCAGCCTTTTTCAAATGACCGATGACTTGGTGCGCATCTGACAGAAGCGTATCGTTCGCTTCCATGCCTATTATTTGCCATCCAGGGAGAAGGTGGACGTCATGTACAATGTTCAATAATGTCTGAAGCGCCTTCAGCGTATCAGCGGACGTCATAGCCGCGCAGAAAGACGAATTTTGCGCCTCGTGGTCAAGGATATTCGATAGATTTTCAATGATAGACAGCTGCTGCTCTAGCTTGTCACACTGCTCGGAAGAAGAAGAGGTCGGTGGATGCACGCGGTTCCAAACTTGGAGCAGATCGAGAAGCGATTCTGCAGCGGTTGGAATCCATGCATAGGAATGGGTTTCCTCACTCGTGAGTAAATCGTCAAGTACACGTAGACCCCATTCAATCGCTTGTGTACTGGTGCTATATTTCGCTGCATCTCTTGACGCCTGCATCGAGTTCAGTGACGTCATCTTGGCCAGTGCAGTGATAATCAAAGGGACGGCACCATCATCACACAACGCATTTTTCACAGGTGCGCAATCCATCTGCATATTAAGTATCGCTCCCATGGTCATGAGCGTCCAGCGCACTTGCAGCATCGTTGGTGTATCTTCGCCCCCACATTCGCTCAAACTGCGAACTAGAGCAGGAACGACATCAACTTCCAACAGCTTTCTGCGGTTCACGTCTGCATATAAGCATAATTTGGTACACACCATGATCAATACATAGGTTGGCCATCACACGAAGTGCTTCTATACGTTCAGGCATCGAAGCTTCTTGGAGGATCCGCACCAACAAGGTCGGCAAGTTCGATTGGCCCAGCTCGTTTCGTAGCCGACAACTCCGCAATTCATCGCCCATAACACGAAGCAGTATCTCCAAAGATGCTTTCTCTGATACACCTACATGATACTCACACGCTATTTTTGCCAACTCGGCCACTAGCATCTCGTCTGAATCATGCCACATATTGTTCGCCTTCGCTGGAGCTCAAGTCCAGCAATTTGTATATGCACACACACAATATGAGGAATGCCACCTATCAAGGCGCATCGGCCACCTCCACAAGCATCATGTAGACACACACCTTGCCACTTTACAATTTCTTGGCTCTTGAACACACCAGAATGACGATACAAATAGAGCCCTCCGAGACCCGCGCTTTGCGCCGTTTTTTTGACAGTAATCATTATTTGGTCGTTGGAGCAAGTAAAGATCGAACCAAATTCGGGAACAAGGTGCTCAGATGGTATATCCACACGCACCTGCCTGTGACACCGGTGCATCCTGAATTACTTAATATTGAGGGGATTTCCACGATCACGGACGTGGGCCAAGCGATTGCCGCACAAAAGACGAGCCTTTCTATTGTTACACCGCCAAGAGTGACCCTCTCAGTATTGCAAAAGTATGTGAACAGCATCAATGCTAGTGCTTTCTGGCTTCAGCCTGGCTCCGCAGATACAGCGGTGACTCTGTGGATCCATCAGCAACCTTCTCATATACAGGATAAGATCATTTACACAGGTTCGTGCATTTTAGTACATGGTTCCGGGTTGCTACGAGGTCTTGAAAGATTATAGTAACAGAACGGGGAGTTAACAAATGGGGTGAAATGACAGTCAGAGAACTGAAGGACAACAATAGTGCGCGAAGGAATGAGCAGAAATAACAATATATGCAGCATATTCTCTCCCTCTCATATAATCGCAGGATAAGAGACTAAGAGCTAGAGTTGACACGATTCAATGTTTGGGTGGAGTAGTCGCCGGTGGATACAGTATTAGTCGCAGGTGTTTGTGACGCGGTTTGACTTGGTGAAGTGATGCCGGCCACTTTGTGAGATGGAAGCCACATGTACATTGATAGAGGTGAACGTTCGTCTTCGGCTAAACTTGCATTCCGTTCCAAATGATTTGTGTTCACGGAAAGCTCAGCTGGCGTCGACTGCAAAGCAGTGCCAGAGTGAGACGTTCCCGGCGGTATAGTTCCACTAGGGGATGTGCTGTTATCAGGCCTAACTGTAAGCAACGTGGGGTTCACCTGTGTACCTGTGCCAGGTGGCTGAGTCCTCTCGGATATCAAAGTGCCCATTCGAGGGTTTTCCTCAACTGCCTGTTCAGCTTCTTGAGCATACGCAGGCATGGAAGGTGGAGTTGTCGGCTCCAAGCCAGCATTTGTTACGCGCAAAGCTTCAGGTACATACGACTCATGCGGGGCTTGGTGAGCGACAGACACCGACGGGTCTTCCGGGATGATGTGAGTCTGCCAAGGCACATCCGCCTCCAATGGATGTGTGATAAAGCCCGGAGCATCAAGTGAGTCTTGGCGTGCTTGCGAATGAATGGGTGCAGCGAATGCAGTTTGTGTCGGATCTGTTGGCACAGCCATCGGTGCATCGTACATATCCTGCTCCATGTGGATCGGCGTGCCAGAGTCCCATGAGCTCGACAAAGGCATAGTGGCCGGATTATTAGCTCGCGTACGTGCATGGCGATCCACGCCACCGCCTCCCATACCAGTTTCGGCGTACATATCATCCAAAGCACGTGTGGCACGATTACGTCGAATGCGATGAATCAGGTACCAAAGAACACCTAGAATCAGGGCGAGTCCCACAACACCTCCAACAACACCTCCTGCTACCGGGCCTGCTGGTGTACTGGAATCGTTCTTCTCAGGCTCTGGTGAGTTTGTTTGGGGCGGCGGCGGTGCATAAGACGTCGATGTGCGATCCAGCGTCACTGTCCTCCCAGGCGCTTCAACAGAACTTGTATGACTGACCACAGTCGTTACTTCCTGTCGGGGCATCAAATGAGACATTGCCGGTGTTGGAGTCGGTACTCCTTGCTTTTTTGCATATTGGGTGGGCATGAACAATACAGGTAGGCTTTTTCTCGAGGCACACCAGAGGATCAGCACGTCTCCTGCCGCGACTGCTTGTGGAAATAGTGGCTGAGGAAACCTCGTCTCCGAATTGATTCCAGTACGACGAGGCTCGCTGAAATGACAGTACGTGATTGGCTATATCTGAACTGGAAAAATTAGTTTCTTGTTGCTATTCGCATAAGCAAAGGAATGCCAAGTCGTAATCAGAGCGCGGCGGCGCAAGTGCAAGACAAGTAATGCCTACTTCAAAAATTGATCTCGAATAGCAAAACGAATTGATACTAAAACAACTGATCTTCGTTACTGATACTGCGGCGGTGTTATATCTTGGTGTATGATAGGGGTAAGACTTGACAAACTGTGGTTTTTCTGGTGACGCCGAAGATTGGAATGAACACTAAAGCATCGACCGCAACCTGGTACATCGCACCGGTATGGCTTCTCGCCTGTGTGAGAATGTATGTGTGTTCGTAGGCTAGATGGTCGTGAGAACCGCTTTTGACAGTAACTGCATTCGAACTTTCCAGCATGCGAGTTGGATGGTTTTGATTTGCATACAAAGTTTTTGTTAGGAATAGATATTGCGGCTTCAGTCTCCGGAGGTCTGCTTTCGGCAGAAGACGATGGTTCACCGTAAAACTGTGCAAGTGAAAACGGGCCGTTAGGTGATCGCTCGTGATCCTCAGGCAAGAGGAGCGATGAAACTTGCATAGGGGATTTCCTCGGTAGAGTCTCCAAGCCTGTGCCACGTTCTTCATCTGTACTGATCTCTGATGTGCCCATTTTTGGCGTGTAAGGAAATCCTTCACTAGTCCCACTGGCAGCAGAGTAAGAGGAAAAACTTCGCGACAATGAACGAGGATGGTATTCGTCGTGCGGTTCGGGTATGCTGATCGGTGCAGATGGCTGTTGCTCAGCAGCAGTCTCTTTCATAAGCAAACAGTCGCCTCTAGGCAACGATCGGTTAGAAGCATGTCGGATTCGTCCGCCTTGAGAGCGGGAAGGTCCAGCACGTTCACTAATGGAGAGACGCGATAACGATGCATAGTGTGCATGGTGCGCGGGAGCACATGATTCCCACGATAGTTGCGAAGGCAAGCGCTGCACATCAGAGGTATGAATCGAGCTTGGTCCCTCACCGGTATGATCGTTGTATTCATCGTCCATTTTCATGCGCTGAAGAATCACTGGTAACATCGAACTTGATGAATGCGGCGACGAAGTCAAGAATGGATCTTCACGAGACGAACATATCAAACTCGAACTGTAGGGTTGAACAGCCGAGCGCGCGCGCCGACGGGTCGGTGTTTTACTCGGTGAAGGGGTTTGTAAAGAAATGCTAGAGAACGGGCCCAACATGCGCGGGGCCGACATAGGGTGCATTAATACGGGAGGCTGCTGTAAATCATGCGTATACGACTTGTTAGCGGATGGTCGCAAGTCACCATCACATAGTTCATCACCAAGCACATCACGGATTCTCGGTAACTTAGTTGATGAGCATGAGGAGCCAAAGGTATGTGTATCCAGACGAGGGGGTGGTGTAGACGGCCCAAAAGAGAATGGCATGGAGCCACCGTCAAACCAATTCAATCCGAACGTCGTGTCAGACCACGCAGAGAGTAAGTTGTATATGCGGATAACTAGTTTTTTTCGCAATAAGGCAGCAGGCTCAGGATCGGAATTCGGAGGTCGGAAGATATGTCCAGTGCCGAAAACGTGGTGGCTGTGGCAATTTTTTTGGTCTGTGCGCGCGTCTCTCGAACCATTGGCAGCAGCCAAGGCACAATTGGTATTGGCTCGTTGAGGAGCGGAAGTTTATCAAATATGCCGCGAGACATTGAAATTTGGGCCAACACGCGCCTGTGTAACCGTCAGTAATATATCCGTTAAGACTAATTTCCGCACATCATCAAATGAGGTAACGTTGGTTCGTTGACCTATCCAAACTACCAAGGTCCTGCTTCTCTTGGACGAATGGGAGGGAAAATGTCATATGGCTGTAAGCACGTTCCGGGATTTGATCAATCGGTATCTGCCATGGTCCGAGCGATAGATTTTCTAGCACTTCGTGTCTATTTTGACGTGACTCCCTAGTCAATAAGCTCGGTGCTGCGCATGAGAACTTTGCTTAGTCCGCTAGCCACATCTTAGCGACCTGTCTGTACTTCTTTTTTAAAAGGGTCATGCTATTCTTTCGTGCGTATGGTAAGACTAGGGTTAATCTCCATTATAGCTCGTAATGTTGATTGGATTTGCCATGTGAGCTAGATGGCTGAGCATTAAGCAAGATTCCTTCTCAATGGGCATAGCTAGTGGATACACATTCATATGCTAAATTTGAGCAGCGTATCTATGTCCATGCCAACCTACTCGAATGAAGCCAGTATCTGTGCGACGTCTCGCAAACCTGTTCATTTCACCTACTAGTTTATTCGATAAAGAAAATGCAGCGACATAGAAGGCTTCTCCGGCGGGGATAATTCATGATCGAACGAGCTATTCAGTAAGTAATTCTAAGGTCTATTTCCCTGGCAGTAAGCAAGTGTATCTCAAATGATGATAATGGGAATTTCTTTCAGTAACGTGAGCTCGTTGATTATCTTTTTATCTTCATGAAGATACGATCAATGTCATAATAAGTATTTTCCTATTAAAAAGAACTAAGAAATCCATCTATGGGCGTAACTGCTTGTCATCTTCGAAATGTAAGATGTTCGAGTATGCGTTTTTCTATGTTTAGTTTCAGTTGCGATGGAGAAAGATTCTAGAAGAACCGGAAATGGCTCCCCAAAAAAAAAACCTTGATCAAAAACAGAGTCCCAATAAACCACACAAGTTCAATTAATAACAAATATTTGATACCTTGGTTCAGGTTTATGACCAGGCATGCATTATCTTTATCGTGTGCACAGATCTATGCGAAACTCGAATAATGATACATCCAAAAGGATGAAACTCCCACTTGGCAACTGATGCAACAATATTTCTGTGAGGCTCAATTGTGTCATGAAATACTTTTGATAAAGAAAGAAGTATATCCTGCAGATTATAATGGAATTCATTCACGTAAGACACCTGATTAGAAATCGTAGAGCCACTAGATCTTGGACATTTAGGTCAAATGAACCTCCCTTGCGTAGGATTAAAAGGGAAACAAACGAGAATATAATAAAAAGATATACACAGGAAATGAAAAAAGATTTGCATAGAAGATGCCGGTCATCGCAACACAGATTTGAATGATGAAAGTATCAAGTCTACCATGTAATGCTGTCGCTCCAATGTCGAAACAACAAATATGGATTAACTTTATTTCTCCACAATGTAACTTTAATGTATGTAATTGGCAGACTCGAGAGAAGTACGAACCCCACAAATTAATGACCAGGTTTTTAGGAGCCCGTGACGTGCCTAGACGCGTCAAGCCGAGGACGATACCATTTCAACTCAACCGCGATAAGATGTTGTTCGTACGCATGATCAAACGTACAAAAACCGTTTGTGAATATAAGCGCGCTGGATAATAAAAGAAAAACGAATGCGAATAATATATGCGTGTTTCAATTTACATTAGCGTTAGGCTTGGCGTTACAATAATCTAGAATAAGACAATATATGCTCTGATCCTTCACATTAGAATCCTATCAAACATGAAAAAGATGATGCCGATCCACTTTCGTTATTGGTGTGAACTTGTGCGAGCTTCACATAATTGCTCTTTTCCGATAAACTCCTTAGAATCGCATGCCGCTAATAACATTGACTTCGTGGTTTTCCAGGATGCTCATGCATTAAAGAAAATTTGGAACAAAGTTCAAAATCGAAGGTAGATTTGCATTACATTTTGTACTACTCTTAGGCATGAATTGTACAGCTGTTGTGTTGGGTCACGTCGATCGTGTTTGGTGGTCCTGTTGCTAGCAGTCGAAGCGAAAAAATCTTGCTGTTTAAGGCCAAGTTTTGATTTCATCGAAAATGAGACTGAGTGGGTATAATAAGTTCGTTGAGTAGACGTGACTTGGTGCTAGCACATTTTGTCATACATAGTAATATGAGATGCTGAGGTGCCGAAACTCATGAAATTGGGATCGAGCCCCAGTATCATATATTTCGAATTAAGCAGCTGAGCTAGATGAGCTGATGAGTCAATTTGGAATGCGCTTTGATGCGAGTAAAGTCGTAACTTTGAAGATGTATTGTTTGCTAAAATATAGATTTATTCTACTATGTGGTGCCGCTGTCGTGGTAGTTATGACAAGCATAGACCCTGGCACCAAAAACTGGGAGCACATGCCCCGAAGCTGTCAGCAAAATTGGGCATTGACAGACAGTTAGGGACAAGGACTAAGGTCAAGCACACACGTAACCGCTTAACCCGAAGTCACACACGCATGCTGCTCGGATCATGCAGTCGCTGAGATCTGCTCGAGTCAAATAGCAAAGTTACGCTACGGCCGTGGAGATGACTGAATTCGGGCCAATTTACACAAGCATTGATTCAGTTTATGACATAGTCCTGGGTAAGTGCACGCCATTACATCGAATATGGCTTCATCGCACATGTCTCTATACACAGGCTTTCGCTGCACGAAAGACCAACTGTTCAAGGGATTAAAACTTCGATCGCAACGTCTAGGACTGCATCTGGAAAAGGACAAAAAAATCGGCCAAGCGCAGAGTTTGCGGCAAAGCCATCATTTCCTGGCGGCACGATCGTCTAGTTTACTTCTCAATCGGAAATCCATGGTGGCTAAATGCCGTTCGCTCAAGGGACCAGGCGCTGGCGGAGGTCCGCCTGGTCCAAAGCGATCAGGGCTCCGAATGCACCGCCATTTGGCCTCTTGCAGTTCGTTCGTTGGATAATGAATAGGAACAGGTTCACCCTTGGATGATGGCCCAAACGATAGATTGTCTTGAGAGAATGTAGACGTTGCCGGAAGTGTGGGAAAAGCAGACTGACTCCAGCTTCCACTCAAACGACTGAGATTTTCTGGAGTGGCCTCGTCAATGTCAAACACTTCGTTGTCATCCTCGTCATCATCATAATGATCGTCGTCATGGTCATCGTCGGCATCATCATCACCAAACTGTTCGCCGGCATCATGGACAAGATCAGACGCGTTTTCCTCTCTCCAAAACTTGTCCTTGACCCTGTTTCCCGACCTGGAAGTGCCACGGCTTGATGCACTGTTCTGTGTCTGTGGGTTGCCTCGCGACTGTTTTCGATTTGGGTGGCCATCATAAACCATGAATCCCATTTGATGCTTGCGTTGGTTCCAATTCAATGTGCGCGACACCGAATGGAACCATGTACCCGTTTCATTCTCAGGCGTGACGGTGGGGAAGGGGTATGGTGAAGCGGTAATTTTGATGTGGTCCCCGCGGCAAATTTCAATCCGGCCACGTCCATCAAAACTGGCCCATGCGTTGCTCCTGGAGTTGTGTGGGACAGCGATTCGCAGATCCATACTGTCTGGCACAAGCATCGGACGAAATGAGAGTGTGTGTGGACAAATAGGGGTTATCAACATGGCAGGAATGAAAGGATGTACTAATGAGCCACCAGCCGAGAGGGAATAGGCAGTGGAGCCTGTTGGCGTAGATATACAGAGACCATCTGCATGGGCAGTAGTTAAATGCATGTCGTCGGCAAACACCTCCAACATTGTAACATACGGGCTGGGGCCGCGATCCACCACAAGATCATTCAGAAACTCGAACGACTCAACCGGTCGAGTTCTGAACAAATGCACGTGCTCATCATGGAAGAGAGGCGCATCTTCAGGCGCATCAGCCCCTGGCTCCATTTCCACACAGTACCACCCACATTCCTTAACTTCTTGTAAGATCGAGTCTGCACTGTCGGGCTTGGGGGCCTTGCGGCGCCGGGAACGTGGCTTTGAGTTCAGAGTATCAATTGCACGGTACACAGTAGCACGGAACCGCATGCGCATATTGAGGCGAATGCCGTTTGTGATGGCAGAGTCCAAGACCGATGGGTAGTCATCGAAGCAAAATGGCGTCAAGAAGCCTAGCGAACCCAAAGAAAAAGGAATCACCGGTGGAACATTTGACTGGAATAGCCACGAGGCAAATAGAACGGTTCCATCGCCGCCCAGGGTAAGAACCAGGTCGAACAGTGTAGGAGACAGTGTACACATATCACTCGTCCAGAACCGCAGCTGGCCCTCATCTACGTTGAAACACTGGTGCGATGTCCCGGGGGTACCCGATTCCCGAAACGATGTGAACAAGTGAGGGTAGTCTCGCTGCATGCCTTCGACATCGAAACGTTTGGAGTGACGTAACTGTTCGTCCACGTATACAATCAAACCACGTTTCCGATCTTTACGCGTACGGTTCATGAGCCACAAGCTCACTTCACGCGTCAACCTGACCAGATTGTTGTCGCGCGCCTTGGTGATAATCAAAACACTTTCAGCATTGGAATTTACCCTTGCACGATCTGATAGTCAGTTGCCTGCCTCTAGGATTTGTGTACACACATAACTGCTTGTACATGGCGCGCACAGAAATGGATGTCTGTGCAAGCTTCTGCGTAAGACAGCGAAGCAGATCGCCATCTTTGGCGTCATCCATATCTAGAATATCCTGTTGTTGCTGCTCGTGGGGCAACTCTTGCTTGGGACAGGTATCTGGATACGTCTTGTGTAGATGTTTTTGGCTTTCTTGTAAAACACCCTGAATTGAGGGCGGGTGCTCGGGTGTGTACTCGACTTGGTCTGTGTCCTGCGCCATTCGTCACGCACCTTTTACAAGACCGACGTCAGCCAATGTCAAATGTGGATGGCGATCTGCGATTGTGGATGAATGCACGTGTTAGTAGAATGAAGGGCACGAAACAACAGGCAAATTGCAGCGTTCTCCCGAAGTGATGACTAAAATATAACTGGGCGTTATCTCCTATCCATAGTCGTCGTGTGGATGTCGGTGATGTGGACGCTGGGTCCAACTTGGTTGCGTTTCACGTCCAACCATCTGGTGCCAGTGTGGTTTGACAACCAATTTGCCGCGAGAGACAAAGAGACAGAATAGCGCGAAAGAGAGGCATAGATCAAGAGAAAGTTGAGTGCGGGTATAGCGAATCATGGCGCGGTTTGAAGCGGCATCTCTGATGAGCGCGCGCGTGCTCACATTGTATGGCATGCTTTCAACAATTGCATTTGGAGCCATGATATACAAAGCCCGGCATGAACAGCTGGACCTTTTCATGGCATCTGCATGGGTGCACAGAAGTAACGGTTGTCTACTGGTATGTTTGGCTGCGTGCGGGATACGTGCAATGCTCACGACGTAATAGATTCTATCAAACTTTGTGGTGTATGTGCTCGTGCTACTGTCTAAAGTTGCACAACTTATATTCTTAGGTCCCCTTGGGCGACAGGAAGTGCAGGTATGTGTGATTGTGCATGCGTATGGCGTGCTGTCAAAGTGACCCGTCCCATCTAACACTTCGTCAGTCTGTACAAGAATCTCTCACGATGTTGCTCTTTGATCTGCTGATCGTCTCATCTGTAAGACAATTCCGGTCAGATCTACTATTCTTTTACTTCGGATGTGTTTTGCTGCTAGTAGCTGTCTTGCAAAACATGTGCAGCGTGCGCATCGACACTCTGGGGCAAATGACTACTTTCCCTCGCTTCTTTCACATACGCATGCTTGGACTGCTTGCATTTATTCAGTCATTCCTGGCAATCTTGATTCCCATTGCCATTCTGCTAATGCCGCAGGATGCCGGTCCTATTGGCATTGTATCACAATACTTCATATCACTTATGGTCATGCAGGTCAACTTGTTCGCACAAATTGCCCTCTACTATTGCGAATACGTCGCACTTACAAGCGAAGGGCCTTGGGACGAAAAAAGCCGCTATGTGTTCTTCATTGGATATGTACGTGACATTGTCATGCTACTCGTATATCCGTTCAGTATCGTCCTTTCTTTCCTGTTCGTTAACATGCATGTGGTGTTTCTTCCATTTGGCACCTTTCGGCAGTTTATACTCCTTGCGTACTCTGTGTACAAAAAGACGCTTCAGCTCCTGCGCTTTCGTGCCGCCACGCGCGATATGGACCGGAAGTATCCCCCGCTGTCTCAGTCCGACGTCGTGCAGATGCATGACAAGACATGCATTATTTGCCGCGAGGACTTTGACGTAGATTCCCGTTCGCTGGCCGATACACCTCGAAAACTGCCATGCAGTCACGTCTTTCATTTCCGGTGCTTGCACTCTTGGCTCGAGCGTCAGCAGAATTGTCCCACATGTCGTCGTGATGTCCTGGCGCCAACTCCAGCTGCACAGAACACTTCTGATCCTAGTACTGTACCGACGCAAACACCAGAACCATCTCCTTTGTCGGACGCTCAGACACCTGATCATCTTGGTGCTACATCTGGACTGTTCCGCGAGCAAGCATCGCAGCAGCAAGTTGGTCACGATGCAGCTCAGCAAACCATGCCAGCGGGCAGCATCGAGTCAACGTCTTTGCAGTCGCTGATCTCACGATTGTCTCCCCAAGCCGAAGCAACTTCTTCCCGTGATACCCTACCGTCAATGTCAGCCCTTCTTTCCCCGGGGGCAAGCAGCTCCCGCACTCGTCCAGAGTACCATCTTGCTGTAAAAGATGACTCTACGGCGGCTGGTTTGGATCCCCGCGAAGCTGTTCGACAGGCTGCGCTCAAACGCTTTGGTACTCGAGAGCACACTCTAACAGCGACTAATCATAAGGACACGGCAACACCTGGCCTGATACCACTCTTTGACCCTGCATCAATTCACGACTTTTCCTCGCGGGTCGAGTCCAAGCTGCCGCATCCATTGGTCAGTTGGGCTGCATCGAGATCGTCCCTCGCACCGGATCTGTCCTTGTCTACAGAGCAGCTGGCGCAAATCACCGATGAACATTTACGAAGGCGACTTTGTGTTTTACAAGATACAAATGCTACGTTGGAGCGCACAATTGCGCAGATCCATGAAGTATTACGGCCATCCGCCACTGCTCCTTACGACACGGTCGACGGTAATGACGTCGATCACCACAACAGCAGCCTTCACAAGGGCAAGTCTCGCGATCTAGCGTAGCAGAAGACCATATTCACATAGGCTTTCTGTATAGATATTATGTATGTCTGGCTCGTCCAAAATTTGAATAAGCTCTTTGCGAATTCAATGGGAGTACCATGTTGCTTTTCTGTGCGATGTGAATCACTGTTTCAGCACATTACGCAGGGTATGGAAAGAGGAAGAAAAAAGCACATATACGCCAGCGTTTGTACGCATTCGCACATACGCAATGCGAATGCACTCGTGCACGGCCTTGCATGGGGTGGGTGGGTGGAATGGCATTACTTCTTTTTGGGTGTCTTGAGCTTAATCTGCTCATCATTGATAAAGACGCCTTTGCCTTTGTACGGTTCCGGCTTTCGGAACTGGCGCACACTCTGAGCGAACTGACCAAGTAGCTCCTTATTTGCGCTTGAGAGCTTAATGGTTGTAGGTGAGGGAGTTTCAGCTTGAACTCCATACGGAATCGGGACCAAAACAGGGTGCGAATATCCAAGACGCAAATGAAGACGCTGATTTGGACCGGATGCTTCAATGAGGCGCTTCACGCGATCAATCTCAGTCTGCTTTTGCTCGGCTGCATACCAATGACCACGACCACGCTCCAGCTCAACCTCAAGTGGATGCTTGCGAGGCAAAGGATCAGGCTCAATACTCGCACGATAACCAACACCGACGAGGCGAAGCGTGACCTCATGGCCATCCTGGGCGCCCTTGATAGCATTTGCACACAGTGCGCGAGTCAAGCCCCAAATTCCTCGTTGCAACTTGATGTCCTCATTTTCCACGGCAAATGTCACATTGCGTTGTTTGGTCTCGGGGTTATCGGCCCAGACCATGTTGACAAAATGATGCAATGGCACGACAACCTCGCCCTTCGGCCCATTGAAGACGAGGGTCTTTGCCCGACGCATGAGTGCAGATAGTGGTCGTGTCGGCCGCGGTTGCGGTGGGAAGTCCAGGATCGAAAGCTTGATCGACTCAGGTATAGTGATCGGCTTACGACGGGTATGAATAGATCGCACAGCACATCGAAGCAATGAAGGATGCAGGGATCCTATTGAACCATGGTATACGTGCGCGTGGCACCACAAGCCTGGCGTCCATACACCTCGCATGGGCACTCACGTTAATTGTTCGCACACTTACAGAGTGTTGTCCCAGGCAGAAACAGCAAGCCGGTCTCACTAAGCAAGCTCGCTATTACCTTCTTGGCTTGATTCACTGATGGCCGAAATTCACTCAATCAATCACAGACGCCTGTGCACGCCCACACCTGGACCAAATGCAAGCGTGCCACGCCGCTACATGCTGAGTCAGCCGACAAGGAAAACTATATCGAGTCACGTGAAATCGATCTGGCCTGCTCACTGGTCCACCGAGGGAGCAATCACTTCCACTCCAGCTTCTTCACCGTTGCTATATACCAGAAGGTGTGTATTCGCGATAGAGAGAAAAAAACGAGTGAGAGTGGGTGTACGCCAAAGGCGCAAAGCGCAGTGACATGATGAAGAGCTTTGTATTCTTTGCATTCCAGTGTGTCCGGCGCCGCCATGGTGACATGGCCAGTCTCTCTCGCGCAATTCATGAACATTGGAACTAACGGAAACTGTAGATGGCTGAGCGTCTCACCCTTCGCAAGCGTAACCCCTACAACACCCGGTCGAACCGCCGGCGCGTTGTGAAGACGCCCAGCGGTCATCTGCGCTACCTTCACTTGAAGAAGTTGCCTACTGCCCCCAAGTGCGGTGACTGTCACACCAAGCTCCAGGGCATCAAGGCTATGCGTCCTCGTGCATACGCCACGCTCTCTAAGCGTGACAAGACAGTCCAGCGCGCCTACGGTGGTAGCCGCTGCGCTGACTGTGTTCGCACTCGGTATGTATTGTCTTTGTGTGCATCAGTGTGACGAGAGCGTCTGGTTCTAACGAATGGCAGTGTTGTTCGTGCATTCCTTGTGGAAGAGTCGAAGATTGTGAAGAACGTCATCAAGGCGCAGCAGGCCAAGGCCCAGCAGTAAACGAATGTCTAGAAGCATTTGACTATTGTTTCTTCCCATTTACAAAATTGTCCTTATGTATACATACGCCTCTTGTGTATAGTCTACGGACTTGATGAAGTAGGGGTGATGGATTAGCCGTTTTTACGGTGTCATGTAGGGATACATGTCTTGTAGCACCAATCAATGATGGTGCTGATGCAGAACTAAAGTTGCGACACGTCAAAAGTGAGTTCATGCATCCGTCTACAGGAGTTATGGTCAACTTGCGCAAGTTTCAACATATGGGGTACACCTGATATAGGGCATGGGGTATCTTGCCGCGAATGCGGGCATCGTTTGCTGAAATGGATGGTTGAATCCCCTTTGACCTTGCGAATAGCCAAAGAACTGCAAATCAGGAGTATATACCACCTATCGTCTGCAGCATGGAACCCAGCAACTCCTCTTACTAATGAACCGCTACTAGTCCCCCACCCGGTCTGAGAAGGACGTTTGGCGCCGCTCGCATGGCGCGCGCTTATAGAAAAGCATTCAAACTCGAGGACCTTAGCGCGGTGATCGTGGAATTATGCGTCTGGCCTACCAGATTACGTTAATGAGATGCCGTGTTCTGGCCTTGTAGCTCGTTGCAGCCACCCACACGTAATGGCTTAATTTCGTTAGACATAGCTTACGAAAAAAAACCTTGCCCAATCAGACAACAGATGTTGCAACAGATGCGAAAGTTACAATGAAACCTATTTGTTGCTGACGAAGACCATCGGAGGCCCCACACACTACGTTATTTGGAAACTCCAACCTTGTGTGGGAATCTTCGTATCGCCTTGAATATCAAAGACACTGAGGCCTGCAGAGGGTTGCTCTTGATTACGTGACTTTACGAACGTACGAATACGCTGTTACTTGGCGATTTGATACGTGTGTGTGGGCTTGGCAGCGCGTCCTGCTCCCCACGAACCGGTCACGCTTCTGAGTCTGGGAATTGTGCCTCTCGTCAAAGTGTCACTAGTGCGGGCACGTCGTTTGTATAGCATTATACGACGCCATGATCTATGATATTGGGCACGAATCGCATGATGTGAATCCAAGCCTGCCAGAATTTCGCGTTGAGACAGGTCCGGACCTGTTAAGTACACCGCAGTCATCTCATATGAATGAATCGTCGCATGAGGGGGATTCAAATCGAATTGGGGTGAAGCGGTCAGCTGATACAATGGACAAAAGTAGCAATGAGATTGACAATACATGTGAGCCGTCTTCTACGAGTAAGGTCTTGAAAGAGACCACTGGCGGTCAAAAGCAAAAATCCACGCGCGGCGCACGCGCTTGTACCAATTGCCATCGACTTAAGATGAAGTGCGAGGTCAGCGAGAATGGTGGGCCATGCCAACGTTGCGCACGCAGTGGACATGAATGTATATTTCTTGAAAGCAATCGCGGACGTAAGTCTGATAAACGGCGCAAGTCGGAGGCAACACAGCAGAATTTGAAAAAGGTTGAAGAGCTTTTTGTCTCATTGTTGCAGAATGCTTATGAGCTGAGCCACTCACCGCTGAGCTGTGAAACAACGCACCCTGTGTCACCATATCCTATATCCTTGGGAACTACTATGAATGAGGCGGCTAGCTCTCCCCAATCTGGCATTGCCACGACGACGGCAATATCACCAACGACTGTCGATTTGCTCGTGACACGAGTTCAAAGTCTGCTATCAATGGAGCGTGTCACTAACGATCCACGCTCAATTCATACAGTCGCAGAGCAGGCAGCCAAATTTATGCAGCAGATGGGCATGCTGGAAGACAGTATGATGGCGCGTGTGCTCGATACCAGTGAAGAAGGCCTGTTGAAGCATGTCGTTCGAACTGTGATTTCCGGGCATACTTTTGTACCGCATCCGCCTTTGTCGAAACCAGCAAGGTCTGAGACGATGGATTCTATGCAAGTGCCGCATTTGCCTGACAACACATTGAACCCTCTCGGTCTCTTCGCTGAGGCAAGCCTGCAAAATTGGCATAGGCAGCAAGCAGACAACGGGCGGAATGCATCGACCTCGCGCCCCTCTTCGATGTCCGATTCCACGCACCCAGACGGTAGAGGGCAAGAGGGCTCCAGCACGGAGCCAGAGAATTCATCGCAGGAGGCACGCGGGATGCCAAGGCGTTCTTCACAATATGGAGTGGCAAATGACGCGTACTTTCATCCTAGTTCCATGTCAGATCTGCGTACGCCGGAAAATGGAACGGAGTCCCCCCCGGAGCTATTGACGGAGGGGATCATCTCATCGGAGGAAGCTCTGGAGCTCTTTCGTATCTTTTTCCACCATTGCTCACTGCACATGTTCCTCCTAGATCCAGAGTGGCACACGCCGACGCTTGTATGCTCGCGTTCACCCTTCCTGTTCACATGCGTTTGTGCGGTGGCATCCAAGTTTTATACACGGCGACCGGATTTGTACGTTCAATGCCAACGCCGTGCAATAAAAGGAGCGTTTGATGCGATGAGTCATGGTTTCAAATCACCAGATATCGTGCAAGGTTTCCTCTTACTCACACTTTACAACCAGCCTGTTGAGCGATACGAAGAAGATCGGACTTGGCTGTTTGCTGGTGTGGCGATCCGCATGGCACAAGACCTGAATTTGCACCGCAAATGTGTGATGTCAGTGGAAGCAAGAGCTGACGAGCCTACGATGCGTGATGTGCTCAATCGAGAACGGACATGGTATATCTGCTTTTGTGTGGACCGGACACTGAGCGCTCAGATGGGCAAGCCTTACAGTATTCGGGAAGATTTTTTAATCCGGCACGCGTCTGAGTGGTGTGTCCAGCGCTTTAGCCGGCCCTGGGACCTAGGCATTTGTGCTCTCGTTGATTTATTGCGCGTACAGACGAGGCAGCTAGATTTTTTGTACTCGTCAACTGTGACGCCATCCGGCTTGAACATCGACTTGGACTATCCGGCGATTCTCCCATCTTTTAACGAGCAACTAACAGAGACTATGCAGTACTGGTACCGGCTTGGTCTCGACTCTGTTAGGCGCACGTTGCAGCCACCACTAACCCATGAGTCGGCGCGGCCATCGTCACAAACAGAGCCACAGCCCCATTTCTATTCGCACTCTCACGCTCCTTCTTACACGCATGCCCGTCCACATCCACATCTACATACTATGCCCCTAAATGCATTAGGCTCTCGGAATAACCCACCCGGGCCCCCCTGTACTCACTCCGAGACTCCCTCACGAACTACAGCTTCACCTGTCAACCTGACTTGCGTCGCACCCACCCCGCATGCGTCGCATTCACATTCTGCCCTGGACAGTGAACCCGATGTTCCGCACAGAGGTGTACCGCCGAATAACAAATGCGGAGATGGAATCCATTCGCTCATCCCAGCGCTTGACCGCGTTGTGACGCATCTGGATCATACAGGCACGGCCGACACACTGCGCGCGTCGGCGCTCCTGGCGCTGCATGAAGCAGGGCCACCAGCTGATGACGCTGATCTGGCTACTCGTTCTATGTACTATATTGCACGACAAGCGCCGTTGCGATATAATTATGCTGTGTTGGTGCTGAATTCATTTGGCCTACAATATGCACTTGAACACCCATCGGACGGCGCTTCTGCTGACAAGCCGCAATACCTCGTGCGCTGTGTTCATGCTGCGAAAGAAATCATTGCGACAGTAAAATGCGGCATGCGGGAAATCTTGCGTTATGCCCCAGATCCAACTTTCGTGGCTGTGGCGTATGCATGTGTCTTTCTTCTGAAGCTCATCCGACCGGTGTTTTCTCGCTACATCAATGAAGACGAGATTCTTGCCCTTGTCAACCACACCATCGAGGTTCTGGAAGAGGCGGCAGTCGACGCGTCACATACACCTGCTCTTTATGCGTCCTTCCTCCGGATGCTCGTCGAATCACGATTAGATCAACGTTCTGGCGAAGCAACATACAACTCGTCGCCCTTAGACAAGTCTTCCGACAAGGGACCAAGGCGGACTGCCACCTCTATGGACGGCGTCGCTCAGAGGATTCCTGAATCACATGAATTCTACAGGATGCAAGGAACGACCATGGCACCACCACCTTCCGCAGAGGCTGGATCTGCTCATGATACGACGCATGGGTCCAGGTTGAACAAATCGACCATGGCACCGTCGACGTCAACGCATGTTTCGATGGGCCAGGATCCATCACTCTCGTCTTCCCGGCCGCCAGCTATGACTGTAAACCCCTCGCAGGTGAATCCTATGGCAGCTGAGATCGCCACAAGAGACCAAAATCAGCATCCTCCGAGCAAAAGCCTGTCAGGTTCTCATCATTGCGACACTAATGAGCATCGGCTGCCGACAGCTATATCTATGCCGCCTTTGTCAACAACGCCGAGCCCGGCAGAGTTCCACAACAAATTGCATGACGCACCTGGTCCTACGCAAGATACCCTCTCTGATCTACATGGCTGGGATGCTTTGCAGTATGCCAAAGCACAGGGTGTCGAAGTGAACCGTGTGTTGGACGACAGTTTCTGGACATCGTTGCTGCCGCCAGGCTACGGTAGTGGCGTTGTCGGCAGTGGACTCGGTTCAACGACAAATGCATTTGACTTGAATCGTGACGTCGATCTATTTAAACCTGCGTCACACTGGGGAAGTTCACGAGCCGCACTTACACCTGGAGCGACGCGGCCATCTTCTCCGACGCTTTTGCACATGCCGTTGTAACAAAAGAGAAGGAGTAGTTACAGAAAAAGAAAATCGTCAAGATACTGCAGACGCATGTACACGTGTGCAAAGAACTCGGTGTGCGATCCGGACCACCCTGGGTAGGAAGCTCTGAGCTGGCGGGACTGTGTCCATGGACAAGAGCGACAGAATGGAAATTGTATAACAGAGACGTTCCATGTGCACTTACGTTTCATTTTGAGCTCGAGATATAGAGATACCCTTTACATGATCATTGAAGCCAACTATCTTTGAATAGCGTCAGACAGGCACGACTCGTTCAAGCCAACTGCCCAAATCGGTAATTTCGGCAGGACACGCCGAGTGTGGCATCCGATATTCGTGCCACTCAGCCAGTTTGCCGAAGCCCAGGGATGATTGCACGTAATCAAACGAGCGGCGAGCATACTTGTAGTCCACAAGCGGATCCACCGTGCCTTGTGCCTGGAAGAAAGGAAATGTGTGCTTACTGTGCATTGAAGCCATTTTTTGGTGCAATGGAAGCCATGTCGACAACGCGGCAATGCCTGCGGGGCGCTCTTGCGCCGTTAAGCCCATCAGCTGAGCCATCACGCCGCCTTGACTGAATCCAGCCAGCACGATACGATTCATCGGCACCTTATGCCCATTGAGACCAGGTGCACTACCATTCGTCTCCTGAGCAATCAAGTCCCAGATGGCTGCAGCGCTTTTTCTCATACCCGATTCATCTTCACCTTGGTCTAAATCTGTGAGTGAATAGAGATCGAACCAAGATGTCATGGACATGCCCATATTGATAGTGACGGGCTGGACTGGAGCTGTCGGTAGCACGAACCGGATATGTTGCAGAGCCTGGTTGCGTCCAAGGGCCCGGGCCACATCCAGCCAACCTTGTGCAGTATCGCCCAAACCATGCATGATAAATACTGTCGCTGAGGGCATGCCGCCTGCTGCTGGCGGCACAACCACCGTCCTCAAAGCCGCTGTCGTCATCGTCGTTTCCACGTCCACGCTTCGATCGATTTGGACTGATAAAATAATAATAATAATGTAATGTCGCCCGATATGCTCGAGATCATTTAGGCCTCAACCTCCAGCCACGGGACCTGACGCTTCCACTTACTCTCTCGCTCCTTATCCTCCACATCTCGGCGTGCAAAAGCACGAGTCCTCGTTAACGTGGCTCATACCAGCGCCTGCGGGTCGTCCGTCCACCTAGAGGGGGCTCGCGAGACTGCTTCGTAAACATTATGTAATCTAACTGACACGTGCTTGCACACAACCACATTCTCCCTGTCGAGTTCCCAGGCAGGCAGGCAGGCCGTGCATACTGTCACGACCTGGGCGTCGGAAGCCGTGTGTGAGTGTGAGCGTGCTTACGACGTCTTCTCAGACAGGAGAACAGATCCTGGCATCGTGGTACGATGGTGATATCGAAACGCGCGGGAGGACGCCGTGCTGCTGGCGGCGCAGCAGCACAGGCTGCACCCCCCGTGAACCGTGGAATTGCCAAGGCCGACTGGCGCGAAGGCTTCAAGAAACCACAGGCAGGCGTCTCTGACATGACGCTGCTGACACAGATTACCAACGAAGCTGTGAATGACAACTTGCACAAGCGCTTTTCCAATGCTGAGATCTATGTGCGTATGAATGGCTGTACTTGGTGACTGACTCTGTAGACATACATCGGGAATGTTTTGATATCTGTAAACCCATTCCGAGATCTTGGCATATACACGGACGAAATCTTGCGCTCTTACCGCGGCAAGAATCGCTTGGAGATGCCGCCGCATGTATATGCCATTGCCGAGGGTGCATACTACAACATGCTGGCCTACAAGGAGAATCAGTGCGTGATTATTTCTGGAGAATCAGGAGCCGGCAAGACAGAGGCAGCGAAGCGGATCATGCAATACATTGCGGCGGTCAGTGGCGATACGACAGGCACAAGCAGCTCAAGTTCCGGCATTCATACGATCAAGGACATGGTGCTGGCGACCAATCCACTGCTAGAGAGTTTCGGATGCGCCAAAACGCTACGAAATAACAACAGCTCGCGGCACGGAAAATACCTCGAGATCATGTTTGATGCTAATGGCTCGCCCGTGGGTGCCACAATCACGAACTATTTGCTCGAGAAGGCCCGTGTTGTCGGTCAGATCCGCAACGAGCGCAACTTCCATATCTTTTACCAGCTGACGAAAGCTGCGTCGCCACAGCAGCGCGAACTGTTTGGGCTACAGGGCCCAGAGGCATATGCGTATACGGCTGATAGTCAGTGTCTGGATGTGCCTGGTATCGATGACCATGCCGACTTTGCGGCAGCCTTTGAGGCAATGCGGATCATTGGACTTACCGATGACGAACAAATGAGTATGGTGCGCATGCTCGCAACAATTCTGTGGCTCGGGAATGTGCACTTTGTGGAAAATGCTCAGGGAGATGCAGAGATCGCGAATCCAGACGTGACGGCGTTCTGTGCGTACTTGCTCGAAGTGGACCCATCAGCTGTGCAGCGAGCCTTGACACAGCGCATTATGGAGACACAGCGCGGTGGACGGCGTGGGTCTGTGTACGAAGTGCCACTGAACCCGACGCAGGCTGCGGCTGTGCGTGATGCACTAAGCAAGGCCATCTACAACAACCTATTTGACTGGATTGTCGCCCGGATCAACAGATCGTTGCAGGCACAGAGTCAGACGGCGGCCTCTGTGATTGGAGTGTTGGACATTTACGGCTTTGAAATCTTTGAAAACAACTCGTTCGAGCAGTTGTGCATCAACTATGTAAATGAGAAGCTCCAGCAGATTTTTATCGAGCTGACACTCAAGAAGGAGCAAGAAGAATATGCTCAGGAGCAAATCCAATGGACGCCCATCCAATACTTCAACAACAAGATTGTGTGCGACTTGATTGAGGCGAAACGGCCGCCTGGCATCTTTTCTGCTCTCAACGATGCGGTCGCAACGGCACATGCCGATTCATCTGCGGCCGACAACTCGTTCATGCAGCGCACGTCCATGCTCTCGAGCAATCCACACTTCGAGGCCCGTGGATCCAAGTTCCTTGTCCGGCACTATGCAGGTGATGTCATGTACAACGTCCAGGGCATGACAGAGAAGAACAAGGATGCCCTGCTCAAAGACATTCTTAACCTCGTGGACAGCTCGTCCAATGCATTCTTGATCGGCCTGTTCCCTGAAAGGCCAGATCCTAACAGCAAGAAACGGCCGCCGTCGGCAGGTGACCGGATCAAAGCGAGTGCCAATGCGCTAGTGGACAATTTGATGCAAGCCCAGCCGTCCTATATCCGCACGATCAAACCCAACCAGAACAAAAGCCCCACGGAGTACGACACACAGGCGGTCCTGCACCAGATCAAGTACCTGGGTCTGCGGGAAAACATTCGCGTCCGCCGCGCAGGATTTGCATACCGGAACACGTTTGAGAAGATTGTGCAGCGTTTCTATCTCTTGTCACGAGCGACATCGTACGCAGGTGACTATATCTGGCAAGGCGATGCGCGCAGCGGCTGTGAGCGCATCTTCCTTGATACAGGCATTGCGCGTGACGAATGGCAGCTCGGTGTCACGAAGGGCTTCATCAAGAACCCCGAGACGCTCTTTGCGCTCGAGACCATGCGCGATCGATACTGGCACAACATGGCCATGCGAATCCAACGGGCATGGCGTGCCTTTATGCGGCGACGAGAAGAGAGCGCACGGCGCATCCAGCGTGCATGGCGTCGAAGCCGAGAGGGCCACGAGTTTCTCGAGCTCCGCGAGTACGGACATCAGCTGCTCGCTGGTCGCAAGGAACGCCGTCGCTTCAGTCTCATCAGCATGCGCCGCTTTATGGGGGATTACCTGGATTTGAATGGGTCGTCTGCCGAGGGCCGCATGCTCCGGGCCTCGGCAAACCTGCCGCCTAGCGAGCCGATCGTGTTTAGTGCGCGCGCGCAGCTCCTTGTGTCGCGACTAGGACGCACGTCCATCCCAAGTCCGCGCTTCTTGCTGATGTCGCCGCGCGCCGTGTACATTCTAGTAACGCATCTCGTGAACAAGCGGCCCCAAACAACATGTGAGCGAGTGATTCCACTCAGCACGATCCGGCAAGTCGGTCTCTCGACGCTGCGGGATGACTGGATCGTGCTGCAAGTCGGCACAGACGAAGGCGACCCTCTCTTGCATTGCGATTTCAAAACAGAGTTTGTGGCGTATCTCTTGCAGCAGACAGGCGGTCGCACACACGTTGTTATTGCGCCGCAACTAGAGTATGTGCGCAAGGGCCGCAAAAAGGCTCATGTGTCGTTCCGCAAAGACGAGTCGATTCCTGTGGGTGATGTGTACAAGAGTTCCATTGTGTCTGTCGGCTCCGGCGAGCCACCGACGAGTGTCTCACGCCCACCGGCGAAGAAACTGCCGCGCTCTGCACAACCAAGCACCAAGCGCCGCACGACATCGCGATCAGTGACGTCTCGACGACCTGTGCCAACGGTCTTGCCTACAACAACAGCCAGTCGCGGCCTTCCACCCGCGCCAGGCGGCACGGCGTCTGCATCTGCGCTTGCCGTGCCGACGACTTCCACCGTTGCTTCTGCTTCATCAGCGCCAGGGAATGCATCTGGCGCACGACACGTCCCAGCGCCCCCGCCTGTCTCGGGTGGTAGTGGTTTGCCACCTTACTTGCAGGCCCCTGCCACTTCAGCGCCATCGTCAGGCATGCCGTCGTATTTGCAACGCGCAGTTCCCGCTGCACCTACTGCGCCTGCTGCGCCTACAGCCGCTCAGTCAACGTCAGGCATACCATCATACCTAGGTTCCTCCACGACCAAGTTGGCCCCTCCAGTGACGGTGCAGCAACTGGGCTCGTCTTCCACTGCACAGACCCGCAGCGTACCAGCACCCCCTAGTGCGTCGGCTGCACCAGCAGTGGCTACTCCGGCACCTGCTCCTGCCAAGGCTGCACCGCTGCCGCCACCGCCGCCCACGGGTCGCCGTCTTCCTCGCTACCGCGCCTTGTACGATTTCGAGACGCAAGAGGCCGGTGAGCTGCCGCTCAGAACAGGCGACATTGTCGAACTGGAGGAGAAAGAAGAAAATGGCTGGTGGCTCGTCAAGAAAGGTAACACAGAGGGTTGGTCGCCCGCTGACTACTTGGAATTGATTGCTGAACCTGCAGCAGCCAAGCCACGACCACCCCCGCCCGCTAAGCCTGCAAGCGCCAAGCCTGCCGCTGCTCCAGCGAGGGTGAGTCAGTCGTCTGTCACCTCGTCATGGACCCCGCCCGATTCTCACGCTGCGCCTGTGGCTGTAATGCCAGGCATGGGTGATCCTGGTGGCTTTGCTGCCATACTTGCGCGGAAAAAGGCTGAGCGTGCAGCAGCCGCAGAACAGGGACACGTTCCAGAATAGGCGAGTTGTATCCAATACCTTGCTTCTTTTTGATGCTCTAGTTTTTTGTTTCGGTAGCATGACAAACATGAGGCGCAGATACGTGTAGAAAATGTCACATGGTAAATCTTGGTGGCTCTAGGTTCCGAACCCCTGCCCCTGCCCTTCTTCTCCCACGAAGCCATCGCAGACATAGGGAGTGGCACCAGGTGGGGACGTGCAAAGGACGCGGGATTATGTAAGCATCGCACGCCCCTTATCCCCACGATCATCATCCATTCCTGTGATCAGGTTGAGACGCACGTCGTCGTTGCAGCAAACGTTGAGGACCTGCTACTTCTGTAACGCAAAAGTTCAGTGGCTGCTGCCTTTGTGCCGAGTGCAGCTACGATGGCTGATGTGGTCCAAATAGCATCGCCAGCCCCTGATCCACTCACTGGAAAAGAGCCGCCCCTGCAACCCTCTTTGCCACCTACCACTCCTCCAAATGATGCGCTCGAACGCACTGGCAAGGTGGTATCATCGCGCGCGCGGCCACGAGCGCCCATGCAAGTTCAAGATATTCTTTGGTACGTTCGCAACTGCTCTTGTTAACTGACTTGTTATCAGGGTAACGGGCGTAGTGATTCTCATGCTTTTCCTCCATATATCGCCGCAAGTCGGTATCATGTGGCCCTACTACCAGCGAACGCCTTCCTTCACATTCAAACAGCTTGCAGTTGTGCTTGGTGTATTCAACGTATTGATCTTGTATATGTACTACACGTATTACTGCTGTGTGACTGCCGATGCAGGTGGCGTTCCCATAGGGTGGCGAGTGCCTGAGGGGTGCCACTACAAGCGCTACTGCTTCAAATGCCGTGCATTCAAGCCACCCAGAGCGCATCACTGCCGAGTTTGTCGTCGCTGCGTGCTTCGAATGGACCACCACTGCCCGTGGATCGGCAACTGCGTGGGGTTCGGTACGTATGCGTACTTTCTCCAGTACACAACCTCGGTGATGATTTCTTGCTCGTATCATCTTGTCATGACGACCATGCGTGTGTTTGATGCATGGAACACATACTACTACATGTCGCATCCGACCACGCTCGAAGCCTCGATGCTGGTCGTGAATTATCTGCTGTGTATTCCTACATTCCTTCTTGTCTCATTCCTCACACTATACCACTACTACCTTCTCAGCACAAATACCACATCCATCGAGTCGTGGGAGATGGATCGTGTGTATCGACAGATCCGCCGCGGTCATATCCCGTTCACTACCTTCCCCTTCGATGTCGGCTGCTGGCAGAACATTTCGTCCATACTTGGTTCGCGTCCCTGGCTTTGGCCGTTGCCAAAGGCACCGCGTGGTGATGGACTCGCGTTCCCTGTTGCGCCGCTTCAGGACGATCCTTTTGCAATGTATGCATGGCCACCAAGAGATCCACATGCGCGTCCTCCGAGGCCCAGCATGCGCCGAATGCGCACGCGTCCTGGGATGCATGTCCAGAATGATGTCCATGATAATGTACAGGCCGCTCGCTTTGTGCAACACCACGACGGTCCGCTGCCATCGCTTCAAGATGCTGACCATGCTGCTGACGACCACACCGCGCACACTGACATGTATGACTCGTACTCGAGCGATGGACATGAAGACGACTATGCGTTGGACGGCTACGATGACGACATCGATGACCAGCATTCATATGCGCCATCGGGGCATGTGCGTGTGCGACGAGGCAGTGAAGGATACGAGGTCATGCCGCCACACTACGCACGCGCTTTATGGGAAGATCAAGGCGCGGCAGCATTTCCACCCGGCACGGAGCCGCCGCCGCTGCCGTCGCAGTTGTGGCGGTCTGAGCTGTCACCAGCTGGTGCCGACAAGGAGGGATGGCCTGAATACCCACATGGTACATTCGCGGCGTACGGGAGTCATGTGGATGACGATGAGGACTATGACGACGACCTTCCGCTGGCTACACTGCGTGGGGCGCCGTAGCTGACTTGAATAGCTATCACGACTACGACTACATAATGACACAATTTTCATCGCTTGACTCACCAAGCATCTGGTTGAGGCCAGCAAGCTCCGGCGGCATGTCACCGAGAAGTTCTTGAGGTGGCGTGCCGAACTCCTGGAGCTTCGATACAAGATCTGCCACTTGCTTGCGCTTCTCAGGATTTGAATCGGAGTAGTTCGACGACTCAAATACAGCGATTATTTCGCCCATCGTAGCTTCTTGTGCCACGTAGGCTTGCCGAGTATCATCATCAAGCTTTTCCGCCGCTGGCGACGCTAGGTATGCAGGGAAGCGTGAATGCATGTCTTTGAGTGGCTCGTATAACACATCTTTGTTCATCAGATCCTCCATCATTTGTGCAAGCATTTTACTAAGGGAACCTTCGCCATCTTCGCCAGGCTGCGAGAGAGCCTCGAGAATCTTGGAAAAGTCGGCATTGCCATCAAGACCCAGGGCAGCGAGCGGATTAGACGTGTCGCTGTTGCTGCTGCTGTTGTTGGCTGATGCATTCGATTGTTTGAGCTTGTCCATTGTGGCCTTGACAGCATCCTGGAAGCTCTTTTCTCCCGATGCATCAGACGACCCTGTTGCTCTTTCTTCGTGAGTCTCACTGCCGTGCTTAGAAGCTGCCTGCGTCTGTGACTTGGACAATGACGGCATCGCATCCCTGTCGAGTCCCTCGAGGTTGCTGGACAGCAGAAGCTTCTCAAACTGCTTCATGAGCTCGTCTTCCGCAGGGGGTGGCGCCCCTCCGCTTTCTGATTCTGATGCACGTCCTGAAGACAAAGGCGGCGCTTTCGCGTCCTTGTGTGTTGACATGTCTTTTCCAAGCTGTGCCATGAATGACTCCATGTTCTTTGTAAGCTCTTCCACGAACTCGTCGGAGAGTGGATCTTCTCCCTCGCCCATGCCAGCATTGGCGTCACCATCGACTCTGTTTTCACTCCCCTTGACGTTGGCAGCTGCGCCCGACCCATTGCTACTATTAGTTTGAGTTCTCTCTTTCGCTAGCTCCGGCGCATGGTTTGCCATGGGCGCCTCAAAGTCATCCAGTACATCTATAAGTTGCGTGAGCCATTCATTCATATAGCCACGTACCATCCAAATCGTCCAAGTCATCGGCCGTCGCCTTCGGAGGTGTCATGGCGAACTTAGGCACAAGTGCACGCACACACACACACACCGGGACTCGTGTCAGACTTGGTTAAATACGGCTTAAATTGTATCGGATTTCAGCTCAACCCGTGTTCCTGCGCCAAACCCACATTCTCGCTCCGGTAGGCGACGCCACAGCCCAAGTCCACTCCACTTGATCCTGATAAAATACACCACACCCCCTGCTGTCGCAACACGCAATTCTTTGTCTTTGGTAGCGGGGTGACGATAACACGACGTATGTCCATTGTTGAGCATGGACACTGCGCTCCACACGTTTCTAGCGCAAGTATCGCCTCATAGACGGTCCTATTCGAAAGTGGTTATCTCGTCGTGTGATGATGGTGGTACGTGACGCGTTGGTCAACGAGCATCCACTCACACCATCCAAGCCGGCCGTGGTCTCGTGGCTTCTTGTCCCGTACAGGTATGTGCACAAAGCAGCTTCTAATTATAGCCGCGTGAGAAGCTACTTGTAATCCCACCGCGCGCGCTCTTCAATGCCAGGCAAGTGACCCGTGGTCGCCACGTTCATTGGGCACCTCTACAAACAGCAGACCCCCGCACGACTTCCACGGCCACGGACGCCGCGACTACATCGTCTCTCTCGCCGCTATCTTCACACCAAATCCTTGCATGTGTGCTTGCACAATGGCGCGCGACATCGCAGCAACTGGGCTCGACTCAGCAATCAATTTCTCGCATGGATGCATTCTTTTCATCTCTCCCTACCGACTTTGATACCATGCCACTCGCTTGGATGCTTGATGGACGCACACATCTTTTGGACGCTCTGCCACCATCTGCTATCCACAAGTTTGCTTCTGTCAGGACCCGCTATGAAAATGACTGGAGTCGCGTGCGCTCTCTCGATTCAACGACGCTTGAATCATTATGGGCGTCCGTTGGTTTGCCGGGTACACGCGCTGGTGCGCTGAACGAGCGGCACTTTGCATGGGGCTGGCTCTGCACAAACTCACGCTGTGTATACATGGACTTGCATTATGTGAAGCACGAAGACAATTTCACACTTGCACCATTGCTGGACATGGCGAATCACACAGCACTCCGAGAGAAGGAATGCACCGTGTGCTACAGCGCAATGGATGGCATGGAATTATGTGCTCCGCCAGAATCGTCGCTCCAGGCAGGTGAAGCCGTTTGTATTACATATGGACCCCACGATAATGCTACGCTGCTTGTCGAATACGGATTTGTTTTGCCACGAAATGTGAATGCAAACCGCCTGGAACTGAGCGACCAAGTCAATGCTGCCTCTTCGTGGCACGGTAATCCACATGCAAGTGTGTGGCTTGATGAGGCTGTGGACAGGCTGATTGAAAGTCAAGGCGCTGCTGGTGAATGGAAGCGTTCTCTTTTGCAAAAAGAGGGATATTGGGGGTACGTCCATGGTCACATATTCGTACATGTTACTGACTTGAAGCGACTACACATTGCAAGCGAAGCCTGAGCCGGCCCATCCATCCCACCGGCTCTACACAGCGCTGCGGCTCCTTAGCATGGAAGTACAAATGGGTGCAAACGACATAACTGATTCGACGTCAACGTCTGCATCCACGAAGAAGCGATGCACGGAGCGTGTCTATCTCCCTGAAGATGCCGAAAGAGTCTGGCGCCTTGTGACGTACGGCGTGCGTGATCAGCTCCCAGCTGCCAATGAGCAGGTGGTGCGGCAATTCCTAGTGACGCTATGTCATGATACAGATCACGAGCTTACCGCGCGTCTCACGCGACTGGACGGCATGGACGATGCTTCGTCTTGTATGGTGCGAGCATTGCTGGTCGAAGAACGCATGATTGCGCGGATTGTTCGAGCTGGCGTTGAGCGAGGTGATGAATGGTAGACAGCGAAACGTGGGGCGCTTCGCTCGATCAATGCTTGTACGTAAGGCGGTCCAACACAAGCAAATTTCAGGGCTGTTCCATACGGCTTTAGCCTTCTGCTCACTGACTCTTGTTCTTGGCGGGAGCAAAGAAGCGCTTGTGCATGGCACGGAGCATTTTAAAGAACCACATGTAGTTAAGCATGTTCAAGACCGGTAATCCAAGTGAGTAGTACCACTTCAGAATCATCGACACGTTTTGTCCGGATGGACTCCATAGAAGTGAGATGAGCTCATAGCTCGCGTACACACCAAACGTCATGCGCACAATCACGTAGGTCAAAAGGAGACACAACGCGTTCACGAACTGGATGCGCGAGCCCGTGAGTCCAAGCTTATCGAGGAACCAGTGGATATTCAGGAACGGTGTGCTTAGTTCCCACATCACGATACTGAGCCCTTGGAACATGAGGAACGGTTTGTACACGAGAATATTGGCGCTCAAGCCAAGCACACCATGCAATATAAATGCAGGTCCTTCGTAACGCAAAGACACAATAACATCCCAAACGAAGTAGCCCAGCGGAAGTGCATACAGCTGACCTAGCTCGTATTGATATCCAAATATCCGGTCCACCTTATCGTCCATGTACAGCCAGAAGTAAGTGATGAGCGGCGCCACTACAGCTGAGTGTATGAGAGAGACCACATGCAGATCCCAGTGTATGCGTGTGCGGGTAGACATATTCGAGAATGTCCGGGGGAACAGATATGGGCTGAGGCTGTGAGAGAGCAGCTGAAGCGACCACCACAACATCAATGAGCGTAGGAGCGACACGAAATGCACCGGCAAGTACGGCAGACCCACAGCCTCGCTGAATGGTGTGATCCATTCGCGAATCAACTTTTGATCGATCATGTTGGTGATTCCACAGACAAAGACCTCACGACAGGGTACAAGTCGAAAGAGAATTCAAGGACCAGGGAGTGCTAGCTGCTTGTACGACTCTTACGTCAACAAAGATCACACGTCCTCTGATCTGTCGTTATTCCTAATTTTTATTCCATCCTGGGCCACACTCTAGATAACCTCCACACTTAGTGCAATGCATCGCACAGGCGCCACGGACACCTCTCGTTCTTTCTGTCCTTAACGTGTCCGTGCATGCATACAAAGACATAGTCTATGAGCCCTCCTACAGTAAAGAATCGAGCGCAAGACACGCGCAAAAGGCTCACCCTGAGCATGAGCGGTTTACCGAAGATCATCACGGCACACTCGAGAGGGCGCTCAGCACAGCCTTAAGACCAGCGGATGTAATGTCCACATCTACACCCGAACCCCAGTAGCCTTGCGCCTTGTTCGCACCCACGCTCGCACTCTCGTCGGACTTGACAAGCTCGACATATGATGCTGCCTGCGCACGCGTTTGGCCATGCGAGCTCGTCGCGGATGAGCCAATGGCCAGCGCACCAGGGCGAGTAATTGCATGTTCGCTATACTCGCGCACATTGACAGAAATGTGGAAGTGCTTTTCAATCGCGTCCATCAGGGCCGAAATAGGACCGTTGCCTGTACCACATACATCCACAATCTCGCCGTTGTGTGCGATCTTGCCGGTAAACCTGCGGTGACGCGGAGTGCTCTCGCCGTTCGTTTTCATCGACTCCGATACAACCTCATCGTCACCTTCGTCCGAGAGCCTGAAAGAGCGCAGTGAGAAGCGCCCCTCAACCTTCGACACACCAGCAATCGGCACGTAATATTGTTTGCTGAATGCCTGGACGATATCGTCCGTGGAAATTTCTTTGCTTGTCCGCTCTGCCACTGATTGGACCACCCGGTAGAACGCGACCTGCATCCGACGAGGAAGCTCTACACCCAGCGCTTGTGTCAGCAGATAAGCAATGCCACCCTTGCCGCTCTGACTGTTTACACGAATAACTGCCTCGTAAGTGAGACCCAGGTCCGCGGGGTCCACCGGCAGATAAGGCATGCTCCAAACCTTGTCGCCAGCGTTCCAACGCTTCTCCTGCGCCGCGAATCCCTTCTTGATGGCATCTTGGTGCGAGCCACTAAATGCAGTCATCACAAGCTCACCTGCATACGGATGACGCGGGTGGACAGGCAGGTTATTGCAGCTAGTAACGACCTCAATGACCGACGGCAGATCCGTCAGCACAAGAGGACCTGGCTGCACACCCTGTGTGTACAGGTTCAGGGCAAGTGTCACGATGTCGACGTTGCCCGTACGCTCGCCATTACCGAACAGGCAGCCTTCCACACGGTCTGCACCAGCCAGCATGCCGAGCTCGGCCGCTGCAATACCGCAACCGCGATCATTGTGGGGGTGAAGCGACACAATAATCGAGTCACGGTCGCGAACATTGCGGCAGAAATACTCAATCAGGTCTGCATAGTGGTTAGGCGGACCAATTTCCACTGTCGCTGGCAAGTTGAAGATGATCTTGTTGCTTGGCGACGCAAGACCCCATGCCTCTCGCACAGCCTCGCATATCTCGATCGCAAAGTCCGGCTCAGTTTGAGAGAATGTCTCGGGCGAGTACTCATAGCGGAAGTTCGTGCCACCATGGGCCGGCTGACTGTAGTGATCCATCAGCTCGCGCACTAGCTTGGTGTGGCGCACTGCAAGTTCCAACGTGCGTGCCTTGTCATTGCCAAATACAACTTGCCGGAATAGGGGTGACGTCGCGTTGTACATGTGAATGATCACATTCTTTGCGCCCTTAACTGCCTCGAAGGTTCGGCGGATCAACTCTTCGCGAGCTGGCGTCAGTACCTGGATGCTCACGTCGTCAGGGATATGGCCTTCTTCGATGACGCGGCGCACGAACCCAAAGTCAGTATCACTTGCGGACGGGAATGCCACTTCAATCTCCTTGAAGCCGCACGACACAAGTGTCTTGAAAAAAATTAGTTTCTGCTCCTCGGTCATGGGGTTTGCTAGGGCTTGGTTGCCATCGCGCAGGTCCACGGACGTCCAAATAGGAGCTGTGCGTTGGATCTTGCTGGGCCATTGACGATCCGTCAGGTTGACGGGTGTGTATGGCTTATACTTATCACCAGGGTTCATCGTTCCTTGGAAGCTGGGGGTAGGGAGTGTGAATCCGGGTTGAATGCAGATAAGCAGCCTATCGGATTCCGTGCAACTAACTCCGTATAGCAAGCCACAGGCCACTCGACCGCTAGTTGTGCCAAGACGTGTGCGCGTGATTTCCATTACGACGCTGACATTGTGTTGACAAATCAAAGGTCCGTGTGTTGTGGGAAGGTCTGCCACGTGAGATGATGCCAGTAGGCCCTGTCCTTTGGATAAGCAGTTGTGGGCACAGCGCGGGGACATGCAGGGTGGCTAGATATTTGCCCGAGCGAATTGTGCGAAGTTTAAGGCCAGGAAAGCGCCGCGAACGCGCCAAATCAGAGGGCAAGTTTCCCCCCTCGAAAAAATCTACGGGCCCATTTGACAGCGGCGCAGCTTGGAACTTCCTACCAGTCAACCACCATGGTATTCACTCCTTCGGAGATTGATCTCAAGTCAATTGCTACCATCCGTACGTCCCTGCTTTATCATTCCGGCATATCGCCGGTACTTGTCATTTACGTCATACTAACACATCTTCAGGCACCCTAGCAGCTGATGTGGTAGCCAACGCTAAGTCCGGCCACCCTGGCGCGCCCATGGGTCTGGCTCCTCTAGCGCATTTGTTGTGGAGCCGCATCATGGTCGCCGACCCGAAGGAATCACACTGGATCAACCGCGACCGTTTCGTTCTCTCGAATGGCCATGCATGTGCGTTGCAGTACATCATGCTGCATCTCATGGGTTACGACCTGACGATGGATGACCTGAAGGCTTTCCGTCAGCTCGACTCGCGCACGCCCGGCCATCCAGAGGTTCACCACACCGACGGCGTCGAGGTGACGACCGGTCCCCTCGGCCAGGGATTTGCAAATGCCGTTGGTCTCGCGATCGCACAGGCTAACGCCGCTGACACGTACAACAAGGACAACTTTGATTTGTTCACAAACCGGACGTATGTGTTCCTCGGCGATGGATGTATGCAGGAAGGTGTGGCCTCTGAAGCTGCCTCGCTTGCCGGGCATCTACGTCTGCACAACTTGATTGCGTTCTTTGACGACAACCATGTTTCCATTGATGGTGATACCAAGTGTTCGTTCACAGAAGACGTACCTAAACGTTTTGAGTCATACGGATGGAACGTCCTTATTGTGGACAATGGTGACAGCGATCTGCAAGCTTTGTACGACGCTGTCGTCAAGGCGTGGGACGAGAAGACCAAGCCGACACTTGTGTGTGTGCGGACGACGATTGGTTTCGGCTCGGTGAATCAGGGCAAGGCCAGCACGCATGGCTCGCCGCTGAAAGATGACGACATTGCACAGTTGAAGCAAAAGTTTGGCTTCAACCCCGACGAGAAGTTTGTGGTGCCTGACGATGTGCGTGCCGCATACAAGTCGTACGCTGAACAGGGTGCTGCCAAGCGTGCTGAATGGGAGAAGATGTTTGAAGAGTACGGTCGTAAGTACGAGAATGAACACAAGGAGATCTGCCGCCGTATCGCACACAAGCTGCCTGAGGGCTGGGACCAGGTGCTCCCTCGTTACGAACCGAGCGACAAGCCCATGGCCACTCGTAAGCTCTCGGAGTTGGCCATCACCAAGCTCGCTAGTGTTCTACCAGAGATGCTCGGTGGCTCTGCGGACTTGACTGGCTCGAACCTGACTCGCTGGAGCGATGCAACGGACTTCCAGAACCCGAGTCTAGAAATTGGCAAGTACAGTGGCCGCTACATTCGCTACGGTGTGCGTGAACATGCCATGGGTGCTATAATGAACGGTTTGTGCGCCTACGGCATGCACATCCCTACTGCTGGAACGTTCCTAAACTTTGTGACGTATGGTTGGGGCGCTGTGCGTCTGTCATCGCTGTCGAACTTCCAGGTCATCTGGGTTGCGACGCACGACTCCATTGGCCTTGGAGAGGATGGTCCAACGCATCAGCCTATTGAAGTTGCAGCTGCGCTGCGCGCCCTGCCTAACATGGACTTCTGGCGCCCGGCTGATGGCAACGAGGTTTCGGCTGCTTACAAGGTGGCCATCGAGAGCTACAAGACACCTTCAGTTGTGTCGCTTACACGTCAAAATCTGCCACAGCTTGAGGGCTCGTCAATTGAGAAGGCTGAAAAGGGTGGCTACGTTCTGCTCGAGGACAAGGAAGCTGCCATCACGCTTGTATCGACAGGCTCCGAGGTCTCAATTTGTGTGGATGCCGTTGCCAAGCTTGCTGAGAAAGGTATCAAGGCGCGTGTCGTCTCAATTCCTTGCTTCCGCGTGTTTGACCTGCAGCCTTACGACTATCGCATTTCCGTTCTGCCGTCTGGCCACCCGATCCTATCGGTTGAAGCGTATAGCACATTTGGATGGGGCGTATACTCGCACGTGCACCACGGTATCAACCGCTTCGGTGTGTCGGCTCCATACCAGAAGGCGTACGAGAAGTTCCAACTCACTGACCATGACATTGCAGACAAGGCTGTCAAGGTTGTCGAGTACTACAAGTCGATGGGTCATATTCACTCGCCTATTGCAGTGCAGGCTGCCTTTGAACTGCAGAAGTAACAAGTCGCGTAAGGTGGTGAAGAAGCACGTGTAAAGTCAGCTAGTATGTGTGTTGCACCTTGCTGTTCGTCCCACCATGTGTTGACGAGTTGATTGATGAATCGAGGGACCATGCTTAATACACATCGATGATTCCCGTTCTTGGTGTCCTATGTCTGCAAATACTTAACCCGAATTTTTGGTCCCTCCCCTTGTCGAAGTAGGTCTCATATCCAAACACGACCAGTAGAACCACTATAAATGACAATTACACAGCCGTAAGGATGTATTTTGCGGATCATCGACCAAAAGGACAAGGACGTGGAACAGTGCGTGGAATCATTATGCAAGGCCTTGCCAATTCGCACTCCCCAGTTGCATTTATACTTTCATATGTCTTCATTTGGCGCAGCAGTATCAACCGACGCGCTCTGTAAATGAACGTATCAATTAGACACCTCGTCGACGACCTGGTCGTATAGTAGCACTCTCAATTCCGCTACCGTGAGCGGTCTCTTCACTCTGTCCCAATTGTGATTTTGATGATGCATCAAATATTTCAAGACGACGTTTTTCACGCGCAGCTTGCGTTTGTAAAGCCTCAGCATGTTCTGTCGCACGTTGTGCCTCAATTTGCGCCTTTTCTGCTTCGTCACGGATCGCGAGGACTCGTGCATTGTGCTGCACTATGCGTTGCCGTTCGCGATCCTTTAACAGTTCCTATACGTGTCAAATAGTGAGAAAAAGAAAAAATAAGTGCATGGTCATCACATACCTCGATCGTGGGAGGGTGTTGGCGTGTGTGCCGCATCCATGCGTCCCACTGAATAGGCATCTCTTTTGGATTAAAGTCGCTCAAATTTGACAAAGACTTCCATTTGACCACACTGTATGTCATGTATAAAATTGTCCGGTTTCTTTCACGTACCGCCTTGTCCGCTTCGGATCGCCGTGCAGAGACGGAAGCTCCATGTATGTATTTTGCTCAAGGTCATGCCCAACAATGTAACGGGCATTTCCTATCCTCAAGACGCGTGAGAGGGTTCGCCACCACGAAGACACCGACATGCTGGGGATATGCCTTGATAGGTTCAGCTGTGTCCAAAATTACTCAAGTGGTGATGAACGCCTGTCAGCGTGGCCTATTTGGAAGACGACCGAAATACACTGCCCAAAATCAACGTGTGCTTGGCAAATCGTACAGCATACAACACAATGGAGGCGTGCCTTCCTGCCAAAATGCCAAAGATGCGCTCCAGGCTACCTTCACACTCCGTGCAAGGATGGTACGAGAGACGGAAATGCCCTTACTGCCTATGTTGTGAATGAAGAGGGTAAACCAGCGTCGTGCCACGTCGACCATGACGAAGTAGACGCGGATGAAGGGGTATGGGACGCTGATGGGCGAACCGCTATATTTTGTTGGTCTACGCCGAAGTAGCCATAACGCGCCCACTCAATCAACTGTGACTCCGAAAAGGGGCCAAACACTTGAACCTCTGGATTCACACGTTCGCCCTTTTCCCTGGCCATCTGCGCAAGATATTTAGGCGTCCATTTATATTCCCACATGTATCCAGCTCGATGTTCTGATGCAGTTTCTTCGGCAGTGGCAGCCTCGACTGTCTTCTCCTTAGGACGCGAGGGATCCCAGTCCTCGGGGACGAGGCGCGCCCGGCGCACCATCCGAACGAGGCCTTCGTACACGTCGTCATATACGTTCATGTGTCCATACTGTGACATTAGCACACCTGTGATATGCGTCAGCCGTTCAAACTGAGCGCGGCTTTGTTGATCGGAAGATGCCTGTTCCTTTGCTCTCTTCGTCGCTTTGCCAAGCCTCTGTAGTGTGTCCAACACACTTTCACCAGGCTTCATACACTCAACGAGCTCTTTCATGGCGTGTTCCATTGTAGGAAATGCAGCCTCTTGCTGTTTTTCTCGCTCAAGTTCCGCAGCTTTGCGACGTCTTTGTGACTCACTTGCAGCCTTCATAGACTTTCTCGAGTAGTTTCCTTCAAGCCAACGGTCATTCTGGCTGAACTTGTCGCGTGCGTTGCGGATGTAGTTTCCGTCCTCGTCAAACTGGCCACTTTCCATCTCTGACTTCATATTAAACTTTTCGATGCGGAATCCCATGCCATGTTTTTTAACGGAACCACGTTGTGCTTTTTGGCTTGGAGATCCTGGCGGTGTGCGCTCTGCATCTGCATTGGCATCTTCGTGCCGTTGGCTTTTGATGGCCAACTCGTGTTCATACTCGGGATCTTCTTCGGGGTCCATCACGTCCTCGTAATCTTCCTCGTCATCATCGCCATCATTTCCGTGAATATTATGAACCTCATCCTCTATTTTCGTGCGTGCTCCGAACTCTTGTCCCTCGATATCCGATAGCTTAAGGAAGCGTGTCTTTTTCTTGGTCGTTGATACGTCATCCTCCTCTTTACCACTTGCTTCGGCGAACATATCATCATCTCCATCATCCTCAGCATGATCTCGTTCGTTAGTTTTGCGCATTCGTTGTGCGCCAGACTCGTTATCCGACTCATCCGACTCGTATCCCTGAGTCATCACACGACCCCGTCTCAGCTTGGTTTGCCGAGCAGCGTGTGCCTCCATGTCCAAATCACCAAGTACATCTTCATCTTCATCATTCACATGCGCCCTCTTACCAGATGTGCTCGATACAGAATCGGGCGCTTTGCGTTTCATTCTACACTAGCCACACAAGCACCGCCCGTCTGCGTCGTCAAAACAAGAACGATGGAAGACATTGTCGATGATGTCCGCTCCTCCACCTATCAGGTCGTGGAGAATGATGCTTGCGGCACTGGCAAAGCAAACTTACTCTCCCTCTCACTTCTATACTTGCGGTCGACATTGAAATGGATGTACATGCCACGCTGCGACGTGTACATTTACCACCGCGCTCTGAACATAGGATTGAGCTTGACGCTGGGGAGGCTGTTGCTATTCGATTTGTTCCTGATCCTATATCCGGGCACTATGGCGATGCAGAAGTATTTGGCGCACCATTGGTGGCGGGGTCCCAAGAGCGTTGGTATACATTTGGAAATGAGGCCAAATTTGCCATTTCGTCATGGGGTGGTGCTGAAGTAGAAATTCTTGGAGCGGCGTCGACTGAGTATATGGCTGATGAACCGTCTCCTACATATACATATTGTACTAACTTGCATTTGAATTTGGAGCGCGCGCGCATTCGAGCACGAGAACAATTACGCACAGACCCATCTCTACAAAAGATTTTGGAGGATATGGATGTTTCTGAGCGGACAATACCTGCTTCGTATGAGCAACATGGTGCTGGGGCGAGCGGGAGTGACTTGTATCGAGCGGCAGGCCAAGGTCCTCGTGTCATGATCGTAGGGCCTGAAAGCGCCGGTAAGACGAGTTTGGTCAAATTTCTTGCGAACTATGCACTTCGATCACCCGCGCTAGCGAATGTAAAGGAGGGTGACGATGCTTCTCGTCGTGCAAAGGATCGTAGCGAGCCTGAAATGCATCCAGGACCGGACGTTGCTCACGACGACGACGACGACGATGATGATGAAAATAGAAAAGACGACGAAGAAAGTGGTGTTAACGACATGAAACATCCAAAGAACAGGAAAAAACACGGCTCAGCTGATTCTCAAGCAAAGAAGACACTCAGTGATATCACTGGCTGGTGGCCCATGATTGTGGCGCTTGATCCTTCGGAAGGCGCTGTGCCAGTCCCTGGATGCGTAAGTGCGATTCCTCTCACGCCCATGCCGACCAATTGGCTCCCATCGCCATCGCCAGCGCTGCCATATGGTATCACTACTCAAACAACTGGTACTTTGCCTCCGAGCGTGTCAACTGTCCAAAGTGTGATGCCAGTATCATTATGGATGGGCAAAGAGAATGTTCGGGAGAATGAACGTCATTCACGCCGTGTCATAGACTGGCTTGCTTACTATATTGAGAAACGGCTCGTTAAGGATTGGCGCGCTCGTATGTCAGGTCTTCTGCTCGACATGCCGGGAGTAATCACGGCTGATGCTCGTACCCGCTACGGATTTATCCAGTATTGTGTACGGGCGTTCAAAATTGATACTATCGTCGTGCTGGGTCACGAGAAATTGAATCTTGAGCTTACGCGTATATATGCGAATGACACATCGGGACATGCGCCTCGCATCGTGAAAGTGCCTCGTTCGGGTGGTGCTGTCGAAGTGGACGAAGTCTACAAGCAAAAGCTGCATGACTTACAAATACGCTCATACTTCTATGGCATGCCGCCTGCTTTGACGAAAGAAGCCGCGGTCACGTCTATGTCGATGAATGACGAGAACACTCCAGCTAGCATACCAGCTGGTCTAGATGAGCACTTAGGTGCGGTGCCCACACTCAGTCCTTACTCAACGACAATACCACTTGACCTACTAAGCATTTATCGCGTGGGCCAAGACCGCGTAGCACCCTCTTCCGCACTACCGATTGGCGCTGAGCGCGTCCTTTCTGAAATGCAGGTCGTCAAGCTGGATCCTGTGAACTCATCTAGCGATATGTCAATGCTGCTGCATTCTGTCCTCGCACTCGTCGAGCCACCGCCGCAGAATCAATCAAAAGACGAGACAAGCTCCTCCGATGATCCCGGGCATCATGACTATGAGGATGACGAGCTGCTGGGCGCGGCTATCTTGGGATTTGTTCATGTGTACGTAAGGGCACAGCGGTGTAGTGATGGCGCCGTGAATGGCACCACTTGTTTTTGTTTCTTCTACTAACGACGATGTATCAATTTTTTAAACAGCTCTGACATGGATTTGCATCGCAAAAAGCTGACAGTTCTATCGCCCAAACCAGGAAAATTGCCCAGCACTACAGCTCTTATTGGTGTACGTATGCATAGAAGTCTATTATGGCGACTTACTTACCTTCCATCTACAGAATCTACAATGGCAGGACATGTAGCATAATAATTTATAGCAAGAAGAGTCGCGTGCTCTGAGAACGCATCAGTGATAAACATATGCACGGGTCATCAAGTCAACGAAGCAACGGATTTCGATCAAAAGTCGCCGCCACCCATGTCACCACCGCCCATGTCATCCATACCACCCATGCCACCACCCATATCATTCATGTCACCATCATGATAGCCATCCATGTACGCATCATGTTGCATATCATCTGTGCGGAGGTAAGTAACGCATGCTCCTTTCGAAACACAATTCTTTCTGGACACTTACGAATGCCATCTTCCACAGCCATACCACCCAAGAAACCAAGACCACCTCCCAAGAGACCTGGACCTAGCATACTACCCATTCCGCCACCGCCCATACGGCCCATACCACCCATACCACCCATGCCGCCGAAGCCGCCCATGCGATTACCCATGCCCATGCCATAGCCACCAGACATAGGGCCACCCATGCCGTAGCTAGGGCCAGACATCACAGGCGGTGCCTGCTGGTGAATGTGCACCTGTTGTGGCGGCATCTGTTGTGGGTAGCTCGACTGTCCAGGGAATCTTGATGACGACGACGGTTGCGATTGCGGTTGCGATTGCATATTAGGAGGAGGACCAGATGGAGGGTTATACGTGGTGCCTTTATTCTCATCGGCTGGGTGCGTCCATGTCGAGCGCGGTGGATTGGCACGGGTGTCAACGTAGAAATACTGCTTGTAGCTGGTCATACAGTTAGCCACACGTCATGACACGGCTCAAGTTAAGCCAAACATACTTGTTGTCAAACTGCTTGACCCATCCTTCTGGAAGAGGGCGATCTTCACCCTTTGTGCTTGAGTTGTACGAAGGGGGATTTGCGTCTACCTTGTTGTCAGACATAATGTGTCGGGATGGACAGGTACACATCTAAGCACTTCGACGCGATATCGGTTTGAATTGTTCTCCGTGCGCGAGTTCTGTATGTCATTACATAAGAAGTGTGATTTTGAAGTGATGTTGTTCCGTCCAGGGTGCGAATCGGGCCAACCATAGGCGGATTGTAGGGGATCGTTTCACTGGATTGATGTCGGGGCCGTAACCAAAAATAGTTGAGCATTTGACGGCCGTAATATTCCACCTAAATCGGTCACGATTGGTTGTCCTACGGAGAGTGAGAGAAGGTAATAATCTAGTGCAGGTCTCACAGAAAATAGATATATAATGCTTGCCTATGCAAAGGAAAATGCAGCGGATGTTATGCTGAAGCACGTTATGCTCCATCGGAAACGCCATGCCTAAGCATACGTTCTTTTCCCCTCTTATTCCAAGTCCGAGCAAGACAGAAACAAAGCTGGGCATGCACACACACGTTACACAACGGCTTCGACTGTATTCGGTATCTACATCCTTGCTCCTCCATGTTGTTTAGACAGTACGATCGCCTTTCTTTTTCTGCTTGCGAGGCGGTGTCACGGGTCGGCCCATGTTGATTCCTCCATAAGCATATTTCTGCTTCTTCTCTGCTGGCTTCAGGATTTGGAACGAACAAAGCAACGTTTCATCCACACTCATCATGGCACCTGCGTTGTCAAATTCACCACAGTAGTTGGGTGCCGAGAACAGAGTGACAAGCTGGCGCTTCGCAAAGAACTCATATCCATCTTCCACAACCTGATGTGCACGGCAGATCAGGTCCATATCGTGTTTTGCAAGAAAGCGAGACACAACGTCAGGTCCGAATGTGAACGATACTCCTCGATCATTCTCAGACCATCCTGAGATGTCCTTATCGGGATCCGACCACAACAGGTCACACAGCAGACCCGTGTCCGGCACATCCGTCGGGCGCATTACACGTCGAATCTGTTCCATGCTTTGGAGATCGGGGGACAAACCACCATGCATTGTGAAGATCTTCTCGTCAATAATCGCCGCAATCGGAAGACAGTTGAAGCAATCTGTGAATGTCTTCCATAGCTTGATATTGAAGCGACGTTTGCACTCGTCATAGAATCCATAAATGCGATTGATACTAGCGCACTCGTGGTTTCCTCGGAGAATAAAGAAGTTTTCAGGGTACTTGATCTTGTAAGCTAGCAACAAGCATATGGTTTCTAGACTTTGCTTGCCTCGATCCACGTAGTCGCCAAGGAATAGGTAGTTGGCCTCTGGAGGAAATCCGCCATACTCAAACAACCGGAGCAGGTCGTAGTACTGACCATGTATATCGCCTGAGCGGTAAGTCAACTGTGTCACAAGAGAGAATGCGGTGCACGTACCACAAATTTTGATGGGCGCTTCAAGCTCAAGAAGAATCGGCTGATTGATAAAGATATCACGCGCTGTCAGACAGAGGTACTTGATCTCATATTCCTCTAGTTGTACGGGTTTTCCTGGACGTGATCCACGCACTAGTACCGCGTAAGTCATTTGTTCAAGGGCGCATCCTCCTCCTCCTGTGTAACATACCTTCCAGAAGACGGTCAATAATATTATCCACATCGACTTCGGCTGGTGAGTTGTCTGACATATTGAACTGCGCAGTGTTAGCATTTGTTCCCTATATTATGAGCGCACGCAGCAGAAAAAAACAAAACGACATGGTTTCAGCACACTCTGGCGCATACCTTCATATGCGCGCTCATATGTCGTTCCCGCCGTCGACCACTTACCTATTACGTCAAGCAGAGAAAAACTCGGGAGTTTTCGTCACGCTTTGTTCACCAATACAAAGGCTGGTTGCACGAAGGAAGAAGTCAACGCGGCCTTCCACAAGTGAACTAGACAAGTGCAACCTCTCCGATCCAACGTGCTTCGTATCGCACACAAGCGTAAACCAATGCGACCGTTGTCGGCTTTTGATGACTTCGAATACGTTGCCTCGGGTCAATTTTTCACCTCCAGCCCGGGTGTTTGGCTGGCATGGCTCGGGTATTTTTTGAAATTATTTTATGACAAAGCATGGTAGCGTCGATTCCGCTCTACCCGTTGGTCCGACACACCCCCAGAAAGTGTCTCTCGGGGGATGTCAGTGAGCGAAAGTTCTATGGAGGCGCATCCTCATTTCGTCATGTGGGGAAAGGGACAATGAAACAAGTTGACCATCAAGAAATGCCAAAAAGTTCCCTGCGTACGACTTGGGAAGGAACATGCGACGCATCAGAAAAACAAGTCATCCATGGGTATGCTATGACGAAGATGAGGGTGTTAGTACTGTCCTAGCTGCGGAGCGGCTGCTTTGTGGTGTAGCAAACGTAGCATTAGGGGCATAAACGGAATCCAAGAGTAGCTTCGTAGCGAGAGCATCCACAGCTTCCAAATGCTCGGCCTTTATGTCACCCTCTTGCGACATACTCAGTGCCTTGTTACCAAGCAGTTTGGCGGTGCACTGTTGTGATTGTAGTTAGTCGGTCTACGCGAAAGGCTTGACATACCATCTTCAGACCCCAAAGTGCGCGCACCCATGGACCTTGCACACGATCGACCGTTCGCTCGCTCGATGGTGCGAGGTTGCCGTCGCCTAGCTCTAGGATGCGCAGAAACATTTTGTAGGCTTTGGCAATATCTCCCGTCGTGTAAAGAGTTTCAGCATACTTGAGGATATAAAAGACATTATGAGGCGCAAGCAGGACAAGTTCCTCCAGAGCATAAGCTGCTTGAGAGTACTTATTCTGGCTCAGATACAAAGAGGCAAGCTCAAGCCAACACTCGTGATCCGTTGGATAGATATCGACGAGCTCGGCAAGGCCCTCAGTCGCACGCGTCACACCCTCAGGCTTCGTTTTTATGCAGGCGAGGCGACGCTTGTTTACGAGCAGATTTGATGGCTCTTTTTCCAAAAGTTTCTCATACAAGCTTTGTGCTTCATCTAGGCGGCCGTGTGATTCCTCAATGACGCCCTTAAGAAGCGCAACACGGGTTGAATCCATGAAGCGCGATTGGAGACGAGAGAGGCACAACTAGAAGGTGTTAGGTATGAATGTATGCCTAAACGTGCGTACCTCAGCAAGGTCTTGGTTTCCAAGCTCGGCAGCAGCCATGCCCAGCTGTTCAAGGAATGCCCACACATCTGAGCCTAGTTTGGAAAGGTAGTTGTGTTCGAGCAGCCATTCCCCGAAACGCACAATGTCATAAGGATTGCGTTCCTGTGTCCTGCTAGTTAGCTAAGCATATCACATACAGGCGCTGTTGCTCGAGCCATGCAATGGCGTCCTGTACAGCGATCGGAGCGTCCTGCGACATATGCGTGCGTGCTTATGAGCTGACTGAAGCTACTTTGACGGCAAATGCCGTGTGGGTGAGTCCTGTGTGCTATTTTCGGCCGAGATACACATGCGAGTTTGGGCCATTAGGTGGTTGGGGCGTTGGGTGTGTCTCGAAGATCGGCTAGCCGCGGGTGAAATTTTGGCGCGCGCCTCAGTCGGGCCCAATAGGACCACGATGTGTACAAGTACATGCGCTTTGTAAAAAAAGCAATTAGACGGGTGTGTGGGCTGTCGCTGAGGGAGGGGGAAAGGACGTGAGTCGAAGAACTCGCAGGACGTGGAAGCCGACCAGACGGAGTTGACACTTTGGCTCTCTAACCAAAAAGACCGACTGTGATTGCAAATGGTACGTGTACATACTATGAGCTTACGACTAGGGAGCTGGACCTCGTTATCCGTATCCAAAGGAGGTGTGGTCGCCAAGTGGTACGTGTGCAATTCAGAGAGGATCAGCTAACCATGTGCGCAGGCGGCTGGTGGACTCGGTACGTTGTGCGGTTCTGGTATTGTCCTCTGCGACCGACATGGTGAAGCAGGTGGACTGGCTGCTAGATATGCACTCTTGCACACGGAGACGTATCGTATGGATGGCTAACAATTGGGATGAATTCCAATATAGTCCAAAGAACTGGGTTTCGAACACAGTCGTGGTTGCAACGGGTCTGGCCATCGTTTCATATGGCATCTTTAACTTCGGTGCTGAGCGCGAGGTTCGTACACTCTACCATGGTTTGGATTATTCATGCTAATCAATGACAGTGGCGTCATCAGCCACCTATTCACCCGATCCCATCGCAGCTGGTACGTATTTCTTCGAGTTCGTTCAAGGTCTAATGAATTCCTAGTGGGCACGGCAATTCCGTGAAGGTGAAATGAAGGTCAAGCCCGAATAGAGTTATGTCGGGCGTCAAACTCACGCTCTCACACCAATGGACCAGCAGATACATAAGTCTTCACCTTCACCTACTTGCTCTCTTTTTTTTGACGCTGACTTTGTCTTTATTTCTTGCTTCTTCTCGTTTGGCTCGCGGGAAGTGGACATATAGCTTGCAATGCATTATTTCAAGCTTCGGATACATAAACTGAGCGACGGCTTTTCATACAGTCATAGTCCAGCTTGTCCCGCCTGTATGACTACGGCGAAGGGCTTTCAAGACTGCACGCCCCGTTCAAACGACGCTTCAACTACTTCATAGCCTTCTCTGGGCGCTTACATGAAATCTTCCTATATAGATGCTGGGCACCGGTGAGTGGTAGTAGCGTTGCGTTTAGCTAAACGGGTCTGCTTGACGCACAGTTCGTCGTCCAGGGCTTGTGTGACATATGCGCAACGGAATCGCCGTCCACAAGCATAGGATACGCGGCTCGATGTATCTCATTGGAGTTGGGTCGAAGAACGCATATCTCTCGCTTTTTCATGCGCAAACCAACGGTAGCTGACATGACTGTTTCATAATTTGCGCGTAATGGATGTGTTACCGAAAGCGACTCAGCAGCGCTGTGGGCGAGGTGGGCTGCTTCTTAAGCTCGACTAGGACGTGTGAGACTGTTGGAGAGAGCAGCGGAGACATTGTGCGCAACGCATTCAAAGAAGGACGTCAGAATGCACTAAAAGGCATTTCATGGCAGAAGCGGGAATAGAGCATCTTGTAGCACCAGTGAGCTTCCGACCAGCTTGTACCGTACATCTACAGCAATAGAGTGGTACACAGCGGAATGACGACATTGCACTACCCTGTACCCTGAAACATGCAATTCTTGCTGACATACATGCATTGGTTAGCGACTCGTATCACAGTGTTGTATGAACACCTCCCAGAACGTGAGCGTGGACTGCGCCCCTCTCATAACATAAGTAGGACAGGAGTGTGTCCTATATTATTGGAGACAGAAAAGAACAAAAACTAGGTTGCATTTGTCGTGTCGGACTTGCGGCACTCATAGGATGCTGTTGTTGAGGCCACTGCATTGATAATTAGGTCCTCAGCATACGTTGACAGAGGTTGAGAGTGGGAGGAGGGGGAGCGGGAGGGGGACACTGTACCTGTGATCCTCCACGCTTTGGGTGTATAGTCGATCGCAAGGGTGCTTTAAAGCTGAGAGGTTGTGCTATTGTACTTGTATGTATGCGTGATGCGAATATCCAGTGTAGTTGAGCATCGAACACCGCGTGTCTACGTATGCTACTGCCTCCGCTCACTCTCACGTCCGAATCAGACGTACATTGGCTCGACGCCTGATCCCATCCGCCGCCTTCGGCAGCACAATGGTCTTGTGAAGCAGGGTGCTTTTTACACGCGCATGGCGCGCCCATGGACGATGGATGTTGTTGTGTACGGTTTTCCGTCAAAGCTGGCTGCACTGCAATTTGAGTGGTCCTGGCAGAAGCCACATGCGTCGCGACACTTGCGAGTGATGCATGACGACGGCACACGGCCCAACAAGTCGTCAGCCACAGCGGCTGTGTATGCAGGACGTAGTTCCAAGCCACTGTTCCCTGCGACACGCTCGTCGGCACCATCATCGACCGCATCGCACGATTCAGGGCTAAATTCGAGGAAGAAAAACAGGCGCGTGAGAATGCGCTCTAGCACCGTGCCTGAGTACAAGTTTCTTGTGCTGCGAGCACTACTGGCATCTGAGCCTTTCTGCTTCTGGCATCTTCACGTCGGATTTTACTCGGAATATGCCTATGGTGTATGGCAATTCCTGGATCGGGCAAACCCAACGAGATATAGTGTCTCGCGAATTACACGGCGACCGCTGCCGCCGTCATACCCACCTGTCGCGTGTGATTTTCGTGGTGTGCAAGGCACAAACACGCCTCTTTCGCCGCCGCAGGACGCTACGGCTCATACGCTACGGACAAGCTACCCGGTATTGCCAGAAGCCACCACTTTGTCTGCTGCCCAGAAGAAAAAGCGCTCGACATCCGCTAGCTGCGCCCCAGAGAACGAGCATGTGTGGGCCGAAGAGATTCCTCATGCTCGTGATGCCGAAACCCTTGGTCTAACGTGGGAGCAGCTCGAGCATGCACCTACCATCGCGAGGATGGAGGTTCCTGATGGCCAAATGCAAGCGAGCCCAGCTGCACGAGGCAGGTCGAGACGTCTGCGTTCACATACGTCGTTCCTCGAGGCCTTGGATGAAGATGCAAGTGCTTTGGAAGCTCATCTTGTACATGCATCACGCAAGGACATGTCGTCGTCGATATGTGGTCTATGTGCTGGCCACATCGATCGACATGTGCCGTTGTCCTACACACACTGCCCACATGCCTGTGACGCCGTGTTTCATTTGACGTGCCTAGCTCGCTACTCGCTCGAGCAAGAAACACGGGCACATGCCCGAACCTTTTGTCTTCCAACAAGTGCTTGGTGCCCCATGTGCCAACGGCCGCCGGTGCCATGGCCGGAGATCGTACGTCGAGTGTTTCGTCGTGCTGAACTCAAGGTATCTATGTAGCAGTAAAAAGGGGAAGAAGGGAGAGGGGGAGGGGAGGGGAATGGGTGCAAAGGCGAGTCACTATGGGCCAACAACCACAAGGTCAACGATCCTGCCCTATATGCCCGGGCATGCTTATGGAAGATTTTGACGATATGCTAGGAAGGCGTCCATTGTCTCGACACTTTCCTGCACGGCTCTGTACATGGCAGGATCAGCACGTCGATCCACTCTCTTGGCCATAGCCATGAACCGCGGCATGAGCGAGCACAGCTTTTCGTGCAGGTGCGTTGCTCGATACACAGAGTCCCAAGGCGCTCGTTCATCCGCGTATGTATCGACAATGGCATGCAAGAGAGCTGTTAACGTCTCAGGATCGGGCACATGTCCTGCAACATCGGCCCAAAAGTCCGCCACACTCGTGTACACGTGCATGTAAGACGACGGCACCTCCGCGTTGCCAAGAGCTGCAGCGCCATGTCTGCCACTGCCGCTGCTACCGCTAGAGGTCATTTTGTAGTGTTGCGAGCGTGCCAGGCACGCCATAGTACCAAGCACTTTGACGCGCACCGAAGCATCCTGGGCTGAATAGTACGCCGCCATCAGTGCCGTGACCACAGGAGTCGGCTCGGACGAGTCGGGTTGCACGAGAGGAAGCTGGCCTTCCAGCATACGTGCAATAGACCACAGACACCCAATACTTGTGCTAACCTGGGCGAGTCCATCATTCGCAACACTCGAGGTCAGCTGGTGTGCATCGGGGCTCGATAATGACATGGACACCGGTGTGGAAGTGGAGGACTGCGCAGCATTAGCGACATCCTCGACGCCGGCCCAGAAAGCAGCTATAGCAAACACGTCATTCCACGCCGACACGAGAGCCTCGTGAGCACTTGTTATCGCTGTTGTTGTCGAGATGGTGCCTGATGACGCCCATTCCAAGCACTGTGTGCCGGCCCAAGCACGCCATGCATGAATCCGGTCCCATGCATCATGATCATCTTCACCCGGCAGTTCAGATGGCACCGGTGGCGCATGCAGTGCCAAGTACCAAAGAAGGTTGTTCAACGCAGCCAAAGCACGCGTCTCAATAGCGCGTCGTGCGGTAGCGGTCACGCTATTCTCTGTTGCAGACTCCGGGCTGGGCGCGGCGAGTCGTAGGAGGGAGACCATCAGTGGTGAGGGAATGAGCTGCGATGTCGGCTGCCATGTTGCGCGGCTCACATCAGGCCCTACGGCTTGGCCCATGTCAGCGACAAGTTCGAGGCACACTTCGAGAGCTGACTGTGTGTCTTCACGCAACATCTCGGGCTGTGCATCCTTAAGAACCTGCATCACACGAGGAAAGATTCGCTCCTGCACAAAACTGGAGAGCTCTTGTACATCCTGGGACTCGTCCTCGTTTTGCACGTCTGCGTCCGTGCACAAGAATGCATACACATGCACTAGAGTGCCACATGCTGCTGCGCCCAATATAGCAGCGCGCGGCGCAGCATCAGGCGCCACAAAAGATGAAGCCTGCATGAGACACTCGAGTCGGTGCCTCGCGCGCTGGAGCGCCGCGCGCTCATCGGCCGGCGTTGGCATCGCAGCGCCTTTCGGCAGCGTCGAAGCATATCGTCCACAGAGACTGCGCACCAGCTCACCCGTACCACCCCCATCTGCGCTATCGGTCAAAACCCAGAGCGCCTGTGCACAAGCGATGCCCAACGATATGAGGGCCGGCAAGCATTCGGGCAGTCGCGCGAGCTCGGGGTCTTCTGCTTTGCATGCACGTGTGCCAAGTGAGAGCGCCTCACACAGCCAAGCCGACAGGCCCTCACCAACGAATGCACTTGGTAGTGATGCAGAAGACGCAGGAGCTGTTGCACATGACAAATCGGTGTGCCAGGACCAATGAAGGGCGCGAGTAGAAATCTTTTCACTTAGCTCGCAAAGGCTCGAAAGACAAGTGACAAGACTTTCACACGTCTCAATAAGACACTGAGCCGCAGTAGAATCCATGGCCTGCAAGGACGTGGGAGCATCGGTGCCCCAGGCATGCATGTCGAAAGCATCGTGGGATTCGCCGCCAAATTCAGCCGTTGCTCCAGCCGTGGCGTCCGGCAGACGCCCTTGTGCGAGCTTGGCCATGTGCCGACGTTCTTTGCGATTCATCTGGTCCAGCGGCTTCGCCATGAGACGCTCACGTTCCTCAATAAGCGGCGCGCGTGCGCGTTCCAAACGGCGTTCATGGCTCTGCAGACCAAGAGCAGCCCATTTCATCACACTGAGGACAATCTCGACCCCGCGTTTGTTCGCAATTTCAGCTAAGATCTCGTCGTCGCCGCACAGGCACAAGTTCCGTAGAGCTCCACTAGCTTCCCGGCGTACCTCCAGGTTCGTGTCCGACTGGAGTGCATACAACACGCGCGGAACGACTTTGTGCGAGAGCAAAAGCCGCCGCTGCTTACGATTATCATCCGCCAGTAGTGTGGCGACAGACGCCAATGCCCATACCTTGTCGCCCGTCTCAATCGCAGGCGCTGATGCGTCCATACCAAGCTTTGTTAGAACTGGCACTACTTCTTCTGCACTAGGCACAGGTACGTCCACATTCTCCGGCCGGCGTAGCGGATCACGTCGGCGTGCGCGCTGAGCGCGGCGAGCGACATCGGGACGTGCTTTTGGCATGAAAGCAAGTGTTTCACGCCTACCGTGGTATACGAGTGAAACGGTAGGTGGTATGTGTTCACAAAATTAGTGTATCTGTTGGCGTTGAAAAGGTCTTAATAAAAAAAAGTATTTTGACGATGACGCCCTGGGCAGGCTATCTCGAGACAGACGCGTTGATTCCATCATCGTATTGCATGTCTTTTATTTTTATTTATTTTACTTTTTCCTCTCCCTATGTCCTAGGCACCACACGATGTACTGACGAAACAAGGATTGCGTCAGCCATGTGGCAAGCGTGCTTGGGATTCAAGTTGGGTTGGGCTCACGAACCAACGAACGTGAGGGGATGCGAATGTGGAGGGACTAGGCTAGGATGCGCGTATTTCCACGACCAACGACGCGCTCTTAGCGCCCTCCACCGCACAGCCCCTCGATCGCGCTGCTGCTTCACGCAGTAAGAGAGTGGGAAAGGGGGTTGGGTTCTCCAACGAGAGTCTGCGAACGAACGAGCTGAGCGTCGTGCACAAATGACGCTAGAGAACTTTCTCCACATCACATGAAAAGGCCTGACACACAACTCAAGTACCTCGAACACTCCATTTGAGCGTCAGAGAAGTGTGTCCCAGAGGGAGGAGTGGGAGTGGACGGATCGGTGTACGTCTTCATAACCTAACAACCCAGTTATGGCGGGTGCACGCATGCCTGCTATGGGCCCGTTCACGGGGCAGAGGACATTGCAGCCTGGGATGCGTGTGCGGATCGGCACGCATCTCGTTACAGTGCGAAAGTTCCTGAGCCGCGGCGGGTTTGCTCAGGTGTACTTAGTTGAGGCAGATGTGCCTGTGCCGGTCCCTGGGCATTCTCGAGACGAATCGACTCTTGTTCTCAAGCACATGTGCGTGTGGACGAAGGAGGCACTCGCTACAGTGCGTTCGGAAGTTGAGCATCACGTACGTGTCGTACTATCTTGCCGCATGGTCAGCTAATGCAGTAGCGGCGTTTGCAGGGCCATGAATCTATCGTTCACTTCGTCGAGGCGTCCGCCGCGACGTTGGTCGGTGATGGATGGGAAATCTTTATACTAATGGAGTACTGTGCTGGTGGCGGCCTCATTGACTTTCTAAATACGCGTCTTCAGCACCGCTTACATGAGTCGGAGGTATTGAGCATATTTCAAGATGTGTGTGAGGGTATTGCAGTGATGCATCATTCATCGCCGCCACTTGTGCATCGCGATATCAAGATTGAAAATGTACTTCTGACAGCGACGGACACGCCACGCTTCAAGCTGTGTGATTTCGGCTCCTGCTTCTCCCTACTATCAACAAAGCCTGCAGTAACTTCCGAAGAGATCCAGCGCTGTGAGAAAGAGCTGAATCAGCATACGACCATGCAATACCGAGCGCCGGAGATGATGGATCTCGGCATGCATGTGCCTATCACTGAAAAAGCCGACATATGGGCATTGGGCGTGTTTCTGTACAAACTATGCTACTACACAACGCCGTTTGAAGGCCCAGGGGCTGGGCCTGCGGCAATTCTTCGCGCTCGGTTCACACACCCTGCGCAGCCCTCGTATTCAAATGAGCTGCGTGCCCTCATCGATTCCTTGCTCCAAGTGCGTGCGGATGCACGCCCAGATATCGATTCGATCCTCGCTCGTGTGTCTCGACTACTGACACTTGTGGCTAAGCGCGCAGAAAAGCGAGTGAATGCCGTATCCATTCCGGCGCCTGGCCCAGCGCCAGCGCCACCGGACGATGCGTCGGCCGCTTCTACTGACACATCTTCAAAGGCCGTTTTGCCACGACAGCCCGTTCCTGTACCTGTCGTCACGCCGCCCCAGTCTCGATGGCCACAAAGTAATGCTGGCTCCAGCCTCACACGCCATGCGACAATATCAGGACCGAGCCCCACCAGGCAAGCCGCGAGGTCGCCAGGGCGACCCGACTCGTTGGTCCTGGACGTCGCATTGGACGACGTCACTGCACGATTTCCCAGTATGATGGACTTTGACAAGGAACATGCACCACGGCGTAGTGTTCGTTCGATGGTGCAGGAACTCGATGCAGGCTCGCCGCCGCGAACTGTCTCGATCCCCATGGACAAGACGTCGTCCAATTCCCAGTGCAGCAAACCTGATCACACTCTCGTTGATGTTGATCTTAGCTCAAGTGAAGATGAGGATGAGCCGCCGGAAGATGTGGATACCAGAGTCCGGCCTACTATGGCTCGGTCTCATCACTCTCTCACTCATGTGTCGCCTGCTGATTCTCTGCGTGCACTACTTTCTGAGCACGCTAAGGACGAAGAGTCACCCACATCCCATGAGGCCTTGGCACCCGAGCAGGAGGAGCTTGCTACGATTGCAGAGCATGAAAAGGCGCTGCGTGCTCTACTTGGCCAGGACCGTACCGAAACGACGTCCTTAGCTGCTTTGACGTCTCCAGCAACCCCATCTTTGTCATCTGCAGCAGATCAGCCAACTACCAAACCAGCGGCGGCTCCCAACAAAGCACCTGCACCAAGGCGAAAGCCATCATCACTCACAGCATCATCACGACGCCCAGCCTCGTTCGTATCACCAGAGCCACTTGTTGGCACGCTGGTCACATTGGGCAATGATCCCGCGCCGATGCTGCCGATGTCCTCATCTTCCTCACACTCAGCCGAGCCTCGTGCACCTGCATGGGATGACTCGGACTCTGTCTCTGTACAAGGAGCTCGCAGAACTGGGGAGCGAGGTGACGGCACCAATACTGCCACGTCGAGACCAAGCTCTGGCGTAGGCGCAGCGGCGGTGGCGGCGGGATCAACAGCAGTACCACCCCGCAAGCCTGTATTTGACACGAAGCGCACGCCATCCATTCGGCCCAAACCTGACTGGCAGCGATCATCAAAAGCAATGCACCGTTCGTCTACGTGGGATAGCACTCGACCGGAAACGCGGCCCAAAACGTTTGTCGATGAGGGCACATCGCCAGGACTGCCATCAAGTCCTGTCGATGAAGTACCTCCTGTACACGGCATCAGTCAGAATACACCTGTCGTCATGCCGGAACCTCAGCCAGCACTTGATCGTCCGCACACATCAGTGTCATCGTTGAAAGGGGCCACAACAGCACAGCTTAGTGACATGCTCGCACATCAACGTAATGGACGTGTGCGCCTAACGCGGCAAGCTTCACGCTCAAGCACAGGACCACCCGCCCGTCAAAGAGTGATTTCTCCTTTGGCATCTCAAGTCGAGATGACTGAAAGTTCCAAGCCACCCAAGCCGGCGACAACGACTGCTGGCACGGCCGCCGCCGCCGCCGCTGCTGCCGCTGTGGCTGCTACTGCAACGGCTTCGACGGCGACACCAACACCAGAGTCGCCCGACCCATCGGCTAGTCCTTTACGATCAGCGACGCCCAAGCCCTCTTCTCGCAAGACATCCCGTCCTGATGCCTTGTCCGTGATGGAGCAAGCTGACAAGCCGGTTTCTGACCAGGCATCTGAGTCGTTCCAAGGCGTTAGCGCGTTGATCAACAAGTGGCAAGCACGGCCTCTTTCTTAATTACATCAAACAATCAAATAGCTACCTACATGACGAGTTGTCCAAATTGCAATGATGGTCGCAATAGCGATAAAAGCGCTGGTGCGGACGATGGTTATCGTGACGATGGTGGATGGAAAAAGAGCGATACAAGTAAGAAAGCATGCTGCTGAGCTCCTATACGAAGCGAGCCTGCATCTTGTCGAGATACAGCGCAACAAATACAAGCAGGACCGTCACGGGAGCGGTCAAAAACACATAGCTCACGAAAATCGTGCCACTGATGAGAGCCTCTAGATTGCCATTCGGATCACCCCGCTGCCGAGAAATCTGCGCTAGTGTTAGTGCGGGTGGCGAGCCAATCAATAAGCATGCACACGCAATGAACACCGGATCGTCCACGATCTTCGAGTCGTTCGTGAGGCACAAGAATGCAACGGCAGGCAGAATGATCAGCGGTGCGACAATCATGCGAGCTGCACATGTAGCAACGATGGTGCGCCATGTGACACGCTTTTCCCAGGACTCGATCTCTTTCCGCTGTGCCTCGCTCATCGGCTCCTCAATGATGGAATTTCGGTTCACCAGATCCGTGCCTGGCGCATCGGAGCCGGAAAAGTACGCGCCCAGCACAAGAATCGACATGGGAATGCTGCATTGACCTAGCTGCTCAACGGCACCTGTGACGGAATCGAACGACACAATGACCCGTTGTAGCGGGGGGATCAAGACAACCACGAAACTTAGTAGCGACGTCCACAAGGGCACAGTCATAAAGTCAAGGAATGCGCGCCACGGTGCCAAAACGTATTTTTGCCAAATGGTATTCCACGATACATGGGACGTCAGAGACCGGCGTCTTGTGCCGATATCGTCTGGCTCCTCTGACAGTAGTCCAGCACGCTCTGATGAACCAGCCACAGGAGTGTGATGGAAAATTGAATTCTGCTCAGCCAATTGAGACCGGTGTCCCTGGTCCACGAGCCAGTCTGTGACGTCGTCACGGAAACCCGAGCGGCTTGACTCTTCGCCATCGCCTTCTGCGTAACCATGATTGCCCATGACCAGGCCCTGTGGATGCACCATTTTTACAAGAGCCATAAGCTTCGCTGCAATACTCCAGCGCTGAATTGTCCCAAATGTCGAAAACATGACCAAATAAGTCAGTGCACGGCCGAGCATGAGCTCAGGCCGATCCGAATCCTCGCCGTCTTGCACCCAGTGGAGCTCCGGGACTGAATACACTAGAGAGGAAATGAGTGCTACCGGCAGAGTGTTGGAGTTCGGCGTGATCGCGCAAGCCGTAACAAAAGGTCGTTGTGAGGGCAAAACACGTAGGAGCCGCGATGTCAGAATGGATGCGACAGCTGACATGAATGTGACACACACAAAGCCGATCGGAACAATCGCAAGCTCAGACAAGCGTTCAGGTGTCAGGTAGAAAGCGACTTTCGAGAATAGCAGTGCTGGAGTGAATACCGACACATTCAGCTTGTTTAGCTTGCTTTGCATGCGCTTGTCTAGAACCCCCACATTTGCCATCAGGTATCCGACCAAGCACACAAACACACTCTGTAAAATACATGCGACGGTCGCGAGTACAAGGTGTCCGATGGGACCTATTGAGAAGCCCATGCACGCGTCAGAATCAGATGGCTTAGTCCGAGGATTGAGTGTCTGGGCTTATGGGAGTGTTCGTGTTCGATACGAGAGGAGAAAAAAAGTGACGTGATATTGAGCATATTCCTCTCTCCGTAAGCAGTACTATTTTTTGTGTGGCTCGAGCTGGTGGGCTTGGATGCCCTATAATGTAATTTTTTTTTTTTTGGCCCTCAACTTGGCCTTGGCCAGGTCAGTTGGCTGCCTTCTGCGGGGCGGTAGTCGAGGCACACACCGACGACTAGACAAAGCCATGTGGGCAGCGACTAAGCACACATACCAACTCAATCAGGGTAAAGAAACAACAATCGATTATGTCATCTTGAAGCATCATGTCAATGCATTATAACAGTGCACGGTAATGCCATAGTTGCTCAAACATCACTAGACCCCATTTGTCGGCTGTGCAGAACGCATCTGTGGTGTCTGCCCGTCAGAGCTCATTTGCCGTAGATTCCGTGCGCGTCTAAGTGCACGCATGCGTTTGCGTCGACCTGCGCCTCGCTCTGTGACGCAAGGGTGAGCGTGTCAGCGAACATATCTCTTTTCATACATGATGAATACACGTACTAGCGCCGCCAATTTTCACCTGACCTCCATGTTCCTCGAGCTTCTTTCGTGAAGCAGCAAGAACTTTATCGACGCGACGCTCTTTCGCCTTGTCGCGTTTCTTGAGACTTTGCGCTAGATTGCTTCGCAGCGCTGTAAGGTATGTCTCTTGAAAGCTAGGTAGTTCAGATGGATAGACCTGTTTAGTTAGTATGTCCATGGTCATTGAACATACAATGGTGCTAAATCGAATGCGATCCTTACTTCCGCCGTCAGACACGCGGAATATCATAGGATGTGTCGACGACGACAATGGTAATGGTGATGATGATGATGTCTCGCTGTTGATGTGTGTGACTAAGAATCATGTGTGAGAGAGATCTTTTTTTTTGCGCCGCATACCTTGCTTCGCACATATGTGTACAGAGCGAGCATCTTTCGTACGCTCAAACAGGTCCTCCAGACGCTTTATGAACTGCATGGCCATGCGCGTTAATATCGCTTCTCTGCGTTGGCGCGCCAGCTGTGCACGCTGATCTTTACCACGTACCTCGCTAGCATCCACTCGCGTCTCCGTCTCTTTCTGCTGTCGAGCAGTCATCACTTTTGTCGTGTATCAGTCCAGGCCGTGCTCCCAACACGTAAAGACGCCGAACTTTCCAGTCGACCCACACGCACACGCACTCACGTCGCAATAACTGCGCCTAAATTTGTGCGAGCGCTCGACGCAGCTGGACGACGTAGTCACGTGAAATACACACCTCTAGGGACGTTCGCAATTCCCCCATTGAAAATGTCTTGCGCAGCGGGCGAAGCTTCGTCAAGCAAGCAGGGCGGTTGAGCAAAGCAAAGGGGGTCCAGCCAACGGAGCGCGCGCCCTACGTTATACGTTGAAACAGTCTACAGGCAAGCAAGCACCAGTTGCAGAGGGCGTGCCAGTGCCCGATGAATCTGCTGCTGACGATATGCCCATTGGCACATGGAATGACTCAGATGATGAATGGCAGGACATGCCCATTGAGCACATAGGAGCTCCCACCATACCTAATGTGCTTGATGAAAACGATAGCGATGGCGACATGTCGCCCCGTACGAGACGAGTCACGCGTGAAGCAAAGCTCATGCGCAACCGTCGCGAGCATTTGCGTGGCCGAGGCACATCCGCGCAAGGCGGGACATCCAACACGGCCGGCCAGCACCTTGAAATTCGCGATGCACGTGGCTACGATTGGCGCACACGACCAGGTTCACACATCGATGACTCGCAGCCGGAGCCTGATGGCACAGGATATACTCGATTACGCCTAGATGATAAGGAGGAAAATGCAGAGTTGCAAGCTGCAACTGACTACCTTTTTCAAGAGGATTTGAATCGAGTCGATGATGCAGATGATCCATCCGCCGCCCCCATCTCTCAGCTTGCTATGACGAAGCGCTTGTTATCAGAAGCTCAAAAAATCGCGTATGTGGGGCTATGCAGCACATTATCGCATCATATGGTCCAAGATCTCACGACCTATACAAACAAAGAGACCCATCCAGCTATTCAGAGTGCCAAAGAGTGGGTCCTTCGTGTCATGATTCGATTGTACCAACATCTCGACATCGAGCCTACGGAGCAGTCCATGATCGAGTCTTTGCCATTGCATGGGATTTTATCATCTGATTTGGCACCAAGTCTCGTCGCCACGCAGACCATTCCCAACCCAGCGTACAATCCGCAGTCTGCTAAACAAGTGCCTGTATCGCGACCTCCTTCACCACCGGCCCCGTCCTGGTCTCTACAAGCGTCCAAACCACAACACTCCTCGCATTCATCAGAGCAGGACATATCTCAGCCTGCGTCAGATTCGCCTCCCAAGACACCCCCCCAGCGTGCTACACCAAGTAAAGCCGAGCAAATGTCAGCCGCTGATCCCTCGTCACCTTCGCCCAATGTGCTCACAGACCCAAACTCGGCTATGCAGCTTGCTGAGCATGCAGCCAATGGGCCAAGTGTTCCGACGCGCGTTCCTGAAGCGTCCCTCAAAGCACCACCACCGTCGAATCAGCCTACGACGTCCATGCCAACACTCGATGGCGTGTCGACAGAAATCAATGAGGCTTCTAAAACCATTACGCTCGATTTACGCTGGACGGTTTTGTGTGATTTATTCCTTGTTCTAACTGCCGATAGCGTGTATGATGCGCGTTCGCGCACGCTGTTGGAGCATGTCGCGGAGTCGGTGGGGCTTACGTGGATGGATGTGACCAAATTTGAGAAACGAATCACAGATGCACTCGAAATTGAAGAGGATGTCCAGTCACTCGACGACCAAAGTGTTACGAAAAAGCGTGAGCTTTCCTCTCGCAACAAGCGACGAATTATGATGGGACTTGCTACTTTGGGCGGCGGTCTGGTCATTGGGCTGTCGGCTGGTCTGCTAGCACCTGTGATTGGCGCAGGCGTAGGAGCAGCACTGGGCGCTGTCGGCATCAGCGGTACATCGGCCTTTTTAGGGGGCGTCGGAGGAGCTACTATCATCACAACAACAGGCACAATTAGTGGTGCGACGATGGGCGGACGTGGCATGAGCCGTCGCATACGCAGTGTCCAAACATTCGAGTTCCGTCCGTTACATTACCACAAGCGTGTGAACTGCATCATCACTGTGCCAGGCTTCCTCAAAGGTCCCGAAGATGATCCGACGCTGCCGTACAGTGTGATCGATCCGATCATGGGTGATGTGTTCAGTATCATGTGGGAGCCCCAGATGATGCAAGAGATGGGAAATGCCATGTCCATCCTCTGGAACGAGACCCTCGTCCAAGGTGTTCAGCAAGTCCTGGCTGCGACAGTCGCAGGCGCCATGTTTAGCGCGCTTGCATGGCCACTGTGGCTCACGAAACTGAACTACCTCATCGACAATCCTTGGTCCAACGCGACGGAGCGCGCTCGCACGGCGGGGTTGGTGTTAGCCGATGTGTTGATCAACCGGCAGATGGGCGTGCGCCCTATTACCCTCGTCGGGTATAGTTTAGGCGCCCGAATGATTTTTTTCGCGCTTCTTGAGCTTGCTCGACGAAAAGCGTTCGGCATAGTACAGAACGTGTACCTAATGGGTGCGCCTGTCACGTCTCGTGAATATGAGTGGCGAACTGCTCGAAGTGTTGTGTCAGGACGCTTCGTCAATGCGTATGCACGATCTGATTGGCTTCTTGCCTACTTGCACCGTGCCACAGCCGGTGGCGTGCGCAGCATTGCTGGACTACACCCTGTCGACTTTGACTGTGGCATTGACAATATTGATGTGACAAACATCGTTCCCGGCCATCTTGCGTATCGTGCGTTGACGCCACTCGTGCTAGGCGAACTAGGATTCCAAACAACGGCCGATTACTTTGACGAGCCAGAATCGCTCGATCATGTACCCGAGCGATCTTTTGAGACTGGCAATAAGCCAGCAGAACCAGCTACAGCTGCCCAAAAGCTCAAGACTCTGTTTTGGGGGAACAAAGCCCAGTCTACATCTTCAGCGTACGCCCCACCAACACCTATGGGAAAAGACAATCACCAGAACAAGCCAAAAAATTCCGTCATTTACGATGCATTCGATGAATGCGATACCCCGAAGCCCGACGCCAGACAGGTACCTACAACTGACACAAACAACACGGATGATGCAAGTGCTGCAACCGTAAATGTCGACAAGCCCGAGCCAGTTGCAAATGCTAAGGGCGAAGCACGTTCTAATGCTATTACTCAGCAGATGCATCCCTCAGCAGAGACAAACGAAAGTGCAACGTCGCCAAGTTCGCATGACAATGTTGAGCCGCTCACCGAATTGAGCAAGGAGGGAACTTCCATCGTGACACCTGAGTCGCCGCAACCTCCTCTACAACAAGAGGATGGCTTACAACCACGCAACATCACGACCAAGTCCGATTACATACCCGCAGATACTGACGCATCGATGCCATCATTCGCCACGTACGGCCTTGCGCCCGACGAAGCAGCGAAGCTTGCAGCGCAATTTAACAGCATGTCGACGTCGACGTCCGTGCCTGTGGACTCATTTGAGCCTGCGGATTCTGGAGATCCTGTTGAAAATGAATGGGGCACACAGACTCAAAAAGACGGAGTGACAACAACATCATCTGCCGCGGCCACCGCTGCTGACACGACCCGCCCATCTTCAACTGCAGAAGAACCATCAGATTTGCCTGATTGGGCCAGCAAGAATCCTTGGGGATAGCCGTGCTGACTTTCTGTGAGCAAAAAAAAAAAAAATAAATAAACCATGCACCATACATGTATAGAGTTCTTCCATATCTTCTTGAAAGCACGGCTCTGTTTCGTTAGGTTAATTTGTGTTCGCAAACGGCTTCTGTGGAATTTGCAACGCGGTTCGGCATGTTACCTCCACAACGTGCATGAGACGCGCACGATCAGACCTCCGTGTGTATCGGTTGGCGAAAAATGAGGTAGAATAGGGTTGGTGAACCAACCAGCATTAAGCGCATCGATCCTGACTTTCACTCTTGCACACACCCGCACTGTCTCCATTTCTCCACTACAATTGCCATTGCTATGCCATTCCATCTGTCTGAGAAGCTGTCGAAACTTATACACAAGGGACATGGATCGTCAGAGCATGTGTCGGTAGGATATTTCCCGAACTGGTCTATTTACCAGAAGGGATATAAGCCGGAGCATGTACCGTTTCAATACCTGACTCACATATTGTATGCGTTTGCAAATGTGAACCCAGACACAGGTGATGTATACTTGTCGGATGAATGGGCCGACCGACAAATCAAGTATGATGGAGATGAGGATGTAGGAGAATCCCCAATGCATGGCAACTTGAACCAATTCCTACAGCTCAAAAAAAAGCACAGGCACCTCAAAACACTACTGTCTATCGGTGGCTGGTCCTATTCGGGCAATTTCCAATGTCTAACCGATAAGCAGAAACGAGAAAGGTTTGTGCAGTCTGGCGTAAAGATTCTCGCGGACTGCGGCTTCGATGGTCTCGATATTGACTGGGAGTACCCGCAATCAGATCAAGAGGCTAAGACGTACGTGGACTTGCTTTCCATGCTGCGTGATGCCCTCGACAAGTACGGCCAACGTGCTACGCCTGAGAACCCACACTATTTGCTCACGATTGCTGCGCCAAGCTCGCCACAGCAATATCAAATTCTCCGATTGAAAGAAATGGATAAGTTTCTAGACTTTTGGAATTTGATGGCATACGATTTCAGTGGCAGCTGGGACCAGACAGCGAATCACCAAGCCAACCTGTACGGTGGTGCGATCTCCGTATCAAAAGCGGTCGAGGACTACAAACATGGCGGCGTGCCAATGAACAAGCTAGTGATGGGCATCCCGCTCTATGGGCGTGGCTTTCTTGGCACAGCTGGACCGGGTCAGCCATATGAGCGAGTAAGCGAGACACCCGAAGGCACGTTCCTGTACAAGGACCTTCCGACGCGTAATGCGCAGGAACACTTTGACGAGCGCGCTGGTGCTTCGTGGTCATACGACGGCCGAGAATTCATTTCGTACGATTCGCCACAGGCTGCATGTGCGAAGGCCGAGTATATCAAGAAGCATGGCATGCGTGGCGCCATGTTCTGGGAGCTTAGCGGTGATGCCGCCCATGGCCACGAACGCTGTATTGTGCACTGTGTGGCGAATGCGATGGGACATTTGGACTCGTCTGAGAACCATATCGTTTATCCTGAAAGTGTGCATTCGAATCTGCGTGGATGAAAGACAAAGGTGCCTTCTTTTTTCTCCCATGTGCCCCTTGGTTACATCTACCTAGTTTTGGCGATGGTCACTAGCACCATGACTATTGCCTCCACGATGATCAGTGTCGTCATCATCTTGCGCAAAGATTGTCGTGGGCTGGGTCTTGGCATACACGGATGTCCAGCGAGGATCATTCTTCGCTTTGTCAGCATACTTCAGCAGCGCTTCTCTCGGATCCTCCGATCGTAAATCACCTTCCCATAGATCCATCATTAGCGGCTGCATAGCTGATCGACCAATACGCCCACCCTTACCTCGGCCTTGCAAGGGCCGCTCAGGCACACGTGCGTTCTTAGGATTCCGTGGATACTGGGGCTTTTTGTACACGGGCTCGAGCCAGTCGTCACGTTCCGACTCTTCTGGCACGAGGATCGGAACATCTGCGTATGGATCAGACTTCGACGGGTCAGCAACATATGGATTTGTGCGTGTGCGAGCTCGCTTTGTCACTGAGAGGAGTGCTCCCAGATGCGAAGCTTGTTCGTCGTAGTAAACATGTACGTCGCCATCGCGCGTACTAGCAAACACCTGATTCAGTCGTGGATGCCATGCAACACGCACGACGCTTGACTGCGCCACGGGGTATACAAGCTGAGATTCAAGTTTGTCCGACGAAAACACTGCCAATTGGCCCCATTGGCTTTGCACATCGGACGTGTGCAAGGAGCCGCCTTTCACAGATGCCACCCCTGTCAGCACCTGGCTGCCATCAGGACTGTACAGAACATCAGTGCATTCGCTGCCATTCGGCAAGTCCTGCTGCACGGCGACAGGTGTACGAAACATTCGAAGATCCCACAACTTGAGTGTGTTGTCAGCGCCTCGCGATGCGAGCGAGCTCCCATCTGGCGAAATCGCCAGGCCTGTCGCGCCTTCCGAGTGCCTGTGTGCACCAAGGACGTGGGCTGCAGGACGAGAAAACTGGCCCTTCGTCGACCACATGTACAGGGCGCCATCCTGAGCTGCTGCGATGATCGCTTGGGCATCAGGCGTGAAAGTGGCCGCGGAGACTTTGGTTTTGGTGCCGCGATCTTTTGAGCGCACGACAATGACCGTTTTCTGACTTGCTTTGTAGTTCACATCCCACAAACGCACCGTGCTGTCGGTGCCGCCGGTCATAAACTGTGTGTCGTCGATCGGGTGCCAAGCGCCGCATGTGATATCACTAATATGCCCTGTCGTGTGTCTCATGTCCCGCATGAACACATCACCTTTTTTGTAAACGGCCAGCTCATGACCATCGTAATCATATACACGAGGCTGTGTCGCTGCATTCAGGCACAGCAAGTTCTTTGTGCGCGGAGCAAATGCCAATTCAATCACAGGGTAGTTTTCTGCTGGTTCAAACGACTTGAATGGACGAAGGTCTGAGGACATGCCACCAAAGTCCCACATTTTTACGTCATAGTCGGTGGATCCCGTAGCTACACGAGCGCCACTGCGATCAATTGCTACCGCACTGACGGACTTTGTATGACCTTTGAGCTGGATCGAGCGCGTCAGTGGCAGGCCTGCAAACTCTTTCAGCACGTCGAACTCATGTGCCATTCGGCTTCCCTCTGATTCATGTTCATTGCTCTCTCTGTTTGTATGTGTTTCTTGAACTTCATTTGTTTGCCGTTGATCATTGGTACGCGGCCATTCTTGTGGTGGCTCCAGCTGGGACTGCGTCGCCGGCATATCCAGAACCGGGGTCGGGCTGGAAGCAGATTTTTTGCCCTTTTCCTTCCCTTGTCTCATACTATTTGGCTTTCCAAAGCCTGCCGGCAGCATGGCCCGCAACGCCTCTTCGTCCATGGTGGTGGTGAATGGGGGGAAGCAATCCTAGTCAACCTGCAGCGATAAATTCAACATATGAATCCACTGGTGGAGGGAAGATCAGGTGGTCCTTTCAACAATTCGCGTCGCCACTTTATTGCTACGGTCACCAGAATATCCTGCGCAATTAATTCACTGCCGACTCCACAGGATAGCTTCGCATCCCTTCTCCCTTCCCTCTTCACCAGCTTGGTCCGCTAGTGGCTTGGTTTCGGCGCACGTTGGTCCATGCAGCTTGTGACACCCGCCTTTCATGTCACACAAGACGACGAATTTTTGCATGTGCACCTGTCATGTGCAGAACGCAAGACCGAGGAAGTTCGCATAGTGGCTGAGCATTGCACGTTTGGCTGCTTCGTTGATCCCACCTATTTACCGTACGTTCTTCCGCGCGATGATGTAACCGCAATACATGACACAGTCTTTCTTTACCATGTCCTGTACAGCCACTTCATGAGATAAGCTCATGCAAGTCAGACTCATCGAATTTCTCGTTTGATGCTGCGTCTCATTCGCTCACAGTGCATGTGCGAAAACAAGTGCGTGGCCAAGAGTTTCCGGGCCTCGATGCGCTGCAACCACAGGTCCTTTCGAATGCTGAAATGGCTCACATGGAATTTGATGCTCGTCGCAGCGTCGAGCACCCCTATGGCTTGGGTTATGAACGCATACCACTTCCACATGCCTACATGGCAATGTGTGCTTCGGGGCGCGTGCCATTCGTTGATGTGATAGATCCCACGATCATGTCGTTATCTGAGCGTGCTATGCTTGCGGAAAATCTGGAGTCAGAAAAATGGGACGAAGGCATGTATCTTGACAGCTATTTCGACTCAGATGGCGAAGTTGCCGGTGTGGTCCGTGTTGAACCATTGATCCTAAAGCGCGAGTTTCTCCCACACACGATGGGCGCGACCACACCAAAGGCTATGCCTCCCTTTACTGAGCAATCTCAAGCACTGCTCATCCAGGTATTATTTGCATACCTGTACGAAATGCATGTATCATTAAATGACGCATCGTCAGAGTCTGCTTGGACCATTTGCAAGCTTTGTCGCTCTATTGCATGTTTTGCCGAGCCATGGCCACAAAGCAATGCATCTTCGACTATGGCTGAGTATGTGCTGCATGCTTCGTATCGGCGAGCCCTCACCTATCCATTGTATCGGTCATGGGCTCTTTGTGCACAGGTGCACAAGGATCTTTACTCGCTGTTAAGCAAATGCGATGCCAAGGCACGTATTCTGCATGTTTTGCGAGACATGGATGCAATCTTTGCACTCGCTCCTACAGGCACAGGAGTTCCGGAGCCGATGGAGATTGTCCTTCAGTTGATTTGGGATGTTTGGTTCGCGCCGCTCGAGGTTTGGGTCCAAACGTTGACGCCTGAGGACATTCGCGCGCTTGCCTCTACGATATTGATTCCAATGTCCAAAGCAGACGTAGGCAACCCCGGTGACTGGGACCTGGACACGTTGGAATGGGCCGCTCGCGAAGCGGCTGACGAAGGTGAAATCGGCGGCTACGTGTAATGCGCCATGTTGAATCCGTATGCAAATAATATGCTCATGCGGATAGGTTGGTTGGTTGGCGTAGCTGGAGACGTGTCCACCTTGATGTGGAGGCATGCATTTGGCAAGCTAGACGCGTCATCGTCTTTCCAGTCGCCGCCATTGTTCCACAGGCGCAAGCAGCGCAACTGTGTATGAGAACGAGTCAGAAACGCCGTCGCACACATGGCGCTGATGAAGAAGAGGCTCATCATCGGCAGATCAATTGCCCAAATTTCACCAACATGAGCATTGCCCTTGAGTACCAACGACACATTCACCGCATCACAGCGTTTGCTTCTGTCCATACGAACAACTTTCTTGATACCCCCTTACGGTGCATAGCGGAACCAGATGTTGATGGATGCTATTCTTGGCTTGTGTTCCAACATGCTTCAACGGATGACGTGCGCGTGCGTGTAGTATGGCCGGTGATTCATGGCATTTACACTGCCACCGCCAGAGATACATTTGTTTGTGTAATCCCCACGAGCTCGAAGTCATCACGACCCGATGAGATACCACCTTCTACGCCATGGCATACTTTTTCTCATCTCGATATACAAGGCTTACAATGTGCTAGCTGCGGTCAATATGTTGCACATTTCTCGTCCACGCCGCATATGCGTGCGCTTCCTTCAGACCATTGGGAAGAACTGGTCGATGCATGGATGTGTCATGGCGATCAGCGGCTGAATGTAAGTGTGACAAAAGGACAGCGTGACTTCGATGCCTATCGTGTGCCGACAGACGATGAGATCTGGGTGTCAAGTCTGTGGCTTAAAACGTCCAGCGACTGTGTGGTGCTGGGTGCTGTCAACACTTCAGATCGAGCAGAGAACAATTTTTCTCAGGTACGTATTTCGTTCTTCCTCTTCCCCATTCTATTCCTTCTGCCCCTGCCTTATATCCATATGCGAATGCTGGCCTGGGATAATGAAATACGGCGAACAAAAAACTAGTGGAACTCGAGGAGGATGGACAGGCTCGTGCGCTGTGGGCTCCACAGATAAGAGCACCAGCAAACCTGCCTGTTGTATCTTTCTTTCTCTCTCTCTTTCTCGCTCTGGAGGGGAGGGGTACGGGCCAGCAGAAAGTCGGCATTGGCCTATTTCACCGTGGCACGAGCGCAGGCCGAAAAATGAACGGACGGCGCTTAGCAGTGTTTCGTGTTGCTTATGGCTGCATGGGCACTCCGACTGATACTACGGGTCCTACATTAACAAGTAGATTTTTCCGTTCACGTACAGATCTATCCCTGGCATCCAACAGTCGATCGCGATGGCAGTCACACGAAGCGGAACAGGCGTACTTACCTACTTTTTTTTTCAGACACATACATATCCTACCCGGTGTGCACGGTGCAGTGTCGTTCTTGGTGCTGCCTTAGATGCTGAGTCACCCAATGCAACGTCAATGGAATGGCTCCAGTGGAGTGTGATACCCACAAACGTTCGGCCACCTATCGATTTGCTTGGTCTCGTGCTGAGCAATCACCTCGTGGAGCAGATGGAGCGGCAGGCCGTTCATCACTTTGTGCTCTGTTCGATGCAATCGCCGGAGCCCTTGCCGTGTCTATTCTTGTGGGTATTTCAACCGCTATGTGCGCTTGCCATACCAAGTTCCTCTGGCACATATTCGATATGTGATGCATGCAAGCTATTGTATCGACCGATTGCAAGTGACATGCCGCGCCTGGCGCATGTGCCAATTGTCATGCCCATGGATGTGTGTGATGCTTTGGGCAAGAGACTGGAAGAAAACACAAGTTTATACCCGCCATCGCAGCGCACGCTCGGCGACTGGCACGTTGGGTGGCTTCCCCGTAGATGGTTGACGTGATGAACAGACCCAATATTCTGAACGAAGACATGTATTTGTGCACTTCCTTCACTACATACGCTTGACCTTTGGTTTGCCTGGGACAACAATCTCGCCCTCTACACCACGAGCCTCAACGCCTATGCGAGGCAAGAACGATTGGTAGTATATAGGGTCGCGGGATTTAAGGTATCGCAGGATTTTTGCTCGCTGATGGACCAAGTGGCGCATGGAGCGGCGGTTGCTATTGTCGTGCCGAGCTTGTTGCAAATGTTCAGCCAGGTTGCGGATACGGTACGTTAGTAGTGCAGCTGCACGTGTGTTAGTGGGTGTTTGTGTATAGATGTGTGAGGGAAACCAGTTTCGTTTTCGGCATCACACACTAGGTACATACCTTGCACTTCCGGGGAGCCGGTATCAGGACTACCGCTGTCTGTAGAGCGGCCAAAGTGTGCGATAATCCTACGAGTGTTTTCCACTTGAATACCCTTGCCACTTGCATTCCTCAAGTCGAGAATGCGGCCGAGCGTCTCAGCACTCTGTGCCTGCTCACTCTCGAGCTGTGCAAGATCCTGGGCCATCGCATCAGAGCCTTCATGAGCAAGCGAGGAATATGTCAGGTCCTGCGCGCGATCTGTGGTCATTACACGAGGCAATGACTGGAAGAGAGTGCGACGATCCGACGTGTCAAGACCAAAATTGAGGCGCCGTGGCCCACCATATGAGGCGACATCTGATGCGATTTGAGCATCTTCTTCCGCACGAGGTGTAGGTTCGACTGTCTGAAGACGACCGCGACGGTCCTCCATAAGACCCCATACCTCTGTTTTCGTGAGAATGAGTTTCGCAAGCTCAGAGTTCTCCCACGTCGCACGGCCTTCATCGTTTAGACGGTGCGCAAGCACAGGATCAGGGGCAGACATTTCAAACATGCGCTGCTTGATGTTCTGCTGTGCTTGGTTCTTTTGTCGCCGTAAACGTGACGCGCGCTTGCGCTTGCTCTCCAGCGCAGGCGCACTCGTATGTAAAGAGGCGTTCAATGAGGGCACCGATGACACTGTCATCTGTATCATGTCAATGCGTGGTCGTACTGCATTTGAGAAGCGAGCGCAAGCTCGAGCGGATGATATCCAACATGTCTCGAGCCACATATCGGCGCACGCCGTGTGTAAGTGACAGTGTTCGTCTTCTGGGTGTGGATCGAAGACTTGCGTCCGCAGCGCTGCAACATTTTAGATCACGTGATTCATGTCAGCCTGACCCTCTTTGGTGCTCGCGAGGGGCGAATTCACCTTCTTTTTCTTCGATCAAAAACGCAAGTGTACGTTGGGTCCATAGCCGCAGGAAGAACCGACACTGACCATGCAGCTCCGAGCCACACCCGACCGAGTTGCCCATTGCGGTATGGGTGCCAAGGGGGCTTCGGCCCTCGTCGGGGACGAGATCAAATCTGCAATATAGGAATCTAGGCTGTTAGCTTGTGCGATGACTGTCTAGGGCCAATACATTGTAGGACATTGCTTAGATGAGAATCTGACATTGTTCGGTATATAAGGAAGGGAAAACGCGCTATGAGGGATGACTCTGTGAGTGTGTGAATGCTCTGATTCATGGAATGACTTGCACGGGGATCGCCGTCGGTGCAACAAGTCATGCTCGCCTGCTATTGATGCAAAATGGACGAGTCATGTTAGTAAGCATGAGCGAGTGCCTACACATGGGATAGTACGCATGCATGTACAAGCGGACGACACTACACCTTTTCCCGTCCGCCACGATGGTCTGCCTGCCTTGGTAGACTGCTGCCCCCCTCCCACTCCCGGTCGACCGACTTGGCCCAGCGCACGCGTGCACACGGTCAATTTGGTCTTGGCACACATATAAATGTAAGATTCGCACGTGGAAGCCACGTGCACATGTCAATGTAAGTAGGCTGGAGGCGGCGCGGCGCAGCGCGCCCGCACGCATGTGGTAGACCCCGTTCATGGGAGGTAGGTAATTGCTTCATACATACTTGCTGTGTGAACAGACGACCTTATACAAGTTTCGTGCCGAGGGCATGAAATTGTACGTACGTGCTCAATAATGGAGTTGACATGGTAGCGCTCGGTACCTTGAGGAAAATGCCGTGGATGAGTGGCGAAGAGCATATTTAAACTATCACGGCTTGAAGAAGCTCATTAAGCGGGTGAAAGAGCACCGTGATGCACGGTTGATTCAGAGTTTCGGCACAGAGCAAAAGCCTCTACCCTCGTCAACGACAGATACGACCTTATCGCCAGCGTCGCGGCTCCTACGCAGTGGCACTACCCTCTTCGCGCGAAAACAAGGTCAGGTTGCGAATTACGGCGCCATACCCAGTGAATCATCTGATCCAGAGTCCCAATGGCCACCAGTCCCCAACGTGTCGCTCGAAGGCACCGGACTGCGAATAAGTGATGATTCCGAGGTAGAGGAAGAAGAGTGTGCACCGACGCATCAGCGAAACGCAGAGAGATTGCGTGAGGATGATTTGCTTTCCACCCCATATGCAGTGCCGACTGATAGGTTGAAAGCTGCCAAGACCAGAGAACGGGACTCAACCTCGCCCTCTGCTACACCAAGCACTACCTCTGCGTCGATATATCCTAGTGATGCATCGCAGACAGAGGCGCCCTCTAGCCATGCATTTGAGCCACTTGAAACCCTTCTTGTGCGCTTGTTGGACGATGAGGAGCGCAAGTTCTTCCGTGCACTTGACTGCGAAGTAGAGCGCATCACGCGCTTTTACAATGAGCGAGAACACGAGGCTGTGGAGCGACTGTCGACGCTCGTGACGCAGCTCTTGGAACTGGCGGAGCATCGGCGCGCGTACAAGGCACAGACAAAGCGGATAGGGAATGGTCAACTTGGCTTAAAGCACATTCTATCGAGGGTGCCTCGTAGCTTAGATGCGAGTGAAATGCAGCGACTCCGTCTGAGCACGCAGGGCCTTGAGCCACAGGATCCCGAAGATCCAAACGCCGCAAGCCAAGACGGAGAGGATCTCGGAAATAAGCGCCGTGAGTATGCGTTGGAGCAAGTACAGAACTTGCGGTTATGTCCCGTGCCAAGCACACCACCCAGGCCGGCGACACCATCAATGGAAGACCATTCCCACCAACACCAGTATCAATACGACCCTGTTCATTACAAGGCAGCACGAAAAAAATTACGGACAGCTGTCATTGAGAGCTACCGCGCACTGGAGATCCTTAACAACTATGCGATCTTGAATCGCACGGGATTCAACAAGATTCTGAAAAAGTTCGACAAGACACTGGAGACCCAAATCTGGCATTTGTATTACGATACGCGCATAGCGAAAGCGTCAATTGTTGCCTCTGACACTGTGCCGCGCATGATCCATGCTCTCGAAGAAATTTTTGCCAACTATTTTGAGCACGGGAACCGGAAGCGTGCAAGAGACTTGCTTCGCGCCGGTGCAGCGCATGCACTGATGCCGCATGATTGTGGTCATAGTGCTAGCACGTTTATCACCGGATTGTACCTAGGTGTGGCGTTGTGCCTGACAGTCGAGGGATTGCAGGGCGCAATGAAGTCCAGCACGCAAGCACAAATTCCCCTGTGGCCCCAGCTGCTTGTTGTTTACTCGGCCCTGTTTTTGCCGACGCTATTTGCGTTGCTGTTTGGACTGAATTTAATTGCGTGGCAGCATGTGCGCATCAATGTCGTCTTTATCTTTGAGTTTGACGCTGCCAATGCACTGGAGCCTGTACAATACTTTGAAATACCTGCTTTCTTTCTCTTTCTTCTATCGTTGTGCTTTTTCTTCTCGTTTGCAGGCAACGCGCCAGAAGCAACGTTGCTGGCGCCGACAATGTGGCCATATGTGTGGCTCGGCACGGTGTTTGGCTTACTGGTAAATCCGTTGCCGATCATGTACAAATCCAGCCGGCGCTGGTTCGTCCGGACATGTGCACGTGTGCTCTCAGGTGGACTCGTTGGGAGTGTCGAGTTCCGAGACTTTTTTATCGGCGATGAGCTTAATAGTATTGCATACTCCGTGAGCAACTTATGGCTCATGGCCTGTGAGTATCGAGCGGGATGGATTGCACCCAACGTGTGCGTTGGATCTGCGTCGCTTTGGACACCTGTGCTGAGCTCAGCACCCGCCTTCCTGCGTTTGCTCCAATGTGTCCGGCGCCATTACGACTCGCACGGCTCGACCTGTGTGCATTTGATCAATGCAGCCAAGTATGCATCAACGATTCTACATGCATTTGCGTACTTTGCGTACCGGACAACTGGGTCGCAAAGCACGCTCTGGTTTGTCGCATGGATTCTATGTGCGACGATCAACTCGAGCTTCACCAGCACTTGGGACATCCTCATGGATTGGAATCTCCTGCATGCAGATGCGCGTTTTCCTTTGCTGCGAATGCATCTGTCATTTGATGACATCTGGCCGATGTACTATTTCGCAATGGTGTCGAACGTGGCGATTCGCTTCATTTGGATCATTTATTTGTTTGGCACATCCAAGTCTGTGCCGATACGTGCATTTATCGCCGCCTCGCTAGAAATGCTTCGTCGCTGGCAGTGGAACTTTTTGCGTCTTGAAAACGAGCATGTTGGTAATGCTGATACGTACAAGATCGTGCGTGACTTGCCTCTTCCGTATCCAGTGCAGCGGCGGCCAGAGTCCACTGCTGACGAAGAGGATGAGCTGGGCATTGGTGACAGTGAGGCCTCTCGCGCGCCGTCGATGTCCCAGCCGAATGTGGAGGACCAGCTTTTTGCTTCCCTCACTGAGACGCGAATGCACTTGGACCAACACCGACAGCAAGAGACGACGTCAGCGTTGGGGCGCAAGGGAAACAAAACACCTCGTAATGAGTGAGCAAGTGAGAGAGTGAGAGCTGAATTGTCTTGGTTCATATCCCTTGCTTGAACGAAAACTCTATCTAGGCAAGATGCTGTGTCATTCATGCGGCTACTGATCCTGCATCGATGCGGTAGAATCATGCCGAACGCCCGGAGACAGAGCATCACTTCCAGGCTTAAGCAATTCGTCTAGCAGGAAGCCAAGCCCCAGACCCACATCATTCAGCAGCTGCGCGCATTTCCGCGTGATGTCAATGGCTTCCTGGACGACGCGTGGATCCTGATCGACGCCGTACACTTGACGGCGGAAAGTCTCCGCATATGACTTGACTTGATCGGATGCCCACTGTACAAATCCGGACGCCATCCGATAGTCCTTGAATGCGGCCATGTACCAGTCGCCCGTATTCTTGATTAGTGTAAAGTACAACATAGCCAGCTCAGAAATGTAAAGACTTACATCGCCCTCGTACTTGATCTGCCGCGTACGCCGACGTAGGAGGTCGGAGCGGGCCTCTAGAAGCAGGTCGCGAGCCTCGCGCCCTTTGTCGAGCCGCACTAGCAACGCCGCATCCCGCACGACCATCGACTTGCGCTGGTAGGGCGATACGAGCTCGGCACTGATGGCATTCACGAGCTCGCTCGCACATGAGGTAAAGTTTTCCACGAGCAAATACAGGGGGCCCTCTGAGACAGGACGGCTTGCAAGGCGCTTCTTTCCCTCTTCGACAAGAGAGACAGCTGCCTCCCATTCACGCAACGCAATATGCACAGCCAAGTCATCAATCACGCTATTGAGCCACGGACCCAGCGTCTGTGCTTCGTGCGTCGTCGGCACCGTCGGTGTTGTGCGTTCTGCCAAGCCGAGCTCTTGACTTGATGGGTCCATTGCCCCGTTGCCCAGCATCGACTCGCCTGCATGACTAGACGACGATGAAGATGCAGCGCCTGCCCTCGTTGATGCCGACGAAGAGCCAGTCTTGCGCAGCTTCTTGATCTTGGCAGCCAGCGCCTCGCCGACGCCGCGGAAGGCACGCAGGAGCGCTCGTTTATCCTGCGCTCGCTCGGTCCGATACACAAACGACTCCTTGCCATGTTTGATCTTGATGGCATTTCGGACGTCCTTCGTGTCCTTAAGATCCACAACAACAATCTCACTAAGATTGAAGCAACGCTCAGCAACGAGGTGCACGCGGCTGCCATACTGCCGTTTGCGTTGAACGGCTATTAGCAGCAGGTCATCAAGCAGGAAAAGCGCCACGGCCTGTTTGAGCTTGTAGGTGGCAGCATTGACTTCGATAAACTGGCTCGTCTCAGCGACGAGATGTCGTCCCGGGATAAAGGGCACGAATTTTTGGGATCCTTCGATATTTTCCCACAGTGACGTCAGCTGCGCCTTGTAGATTTGTTCAAGATCGACAATGCTATTGCGTGAGCGGCGGTGTGTGCTTTGAAGAGATGAAGACGATCCACCATCCCACATTGCTTCGCTGAGCGGGTCTTCGATCTGCAGCTGTTGTGGCAATTGCTTCCATTCGCTTAAGAGTTCCTTGAACTCGAGCATATCATTTTCAAACGTTGCAATCTCACGACTGATCGTGATGAATTCCGAATAGTTCTTGAAGACCTGCTCCTTCAGCTGTTTCTGTGTGGTGCTTTGGATCGTCCCGAGCGTCGTTTGCAATGTCTGCAGTCCCGACTCGTGCTGCTTCTGTACTTGGTCCGCAACAAAGGCACGCGCATCAAAGTTTTCGTCGGCAAACACGTCGGCGCCCACGACATCGCCCGCGGCTGATGCGCCACTCCATGTTCCTTTCGCTAGAGTCTCGGCGGAAGCTGGCACTGGCGAGAGGGCCACCATGCTCGATGGCAGCGGTGGCAGCGGTGGTACGTCTGCGCCACCTGAGGTGCCTTCCTTCGATGCAACTGGCGCCAGTGAGTCAATACCTCCCATGTAAGATAGACCTGGCGATACAGAAGACGATGCATACCGCACAGACAATCGATGCCGTACTTTGTCTTCTTTATCCGCCTCGCCAGAGACTTTTCGCCGCGTATATACCTGTGGTACGTTGCTGCTGTTCCCTTCGCGCGCATAGAGCGTCGTGGGGCGCGTTCGTAACGAGCGCGACATGCTCAAGATGGAGAGGGACGAGATGCGTGCCTAGTGTAGAGAGCGCATGCATATGTACTTTGCGTCTGGGGGAGAAAGGGGGGCAGGACGTGTGCCATAAATTAGTCAGCAGCTGTAGTGCGTACGCCAGAGGGACCGTCGCCCCGACGGAGAAGTCAGGTCAGGTCCAACAGGTCAGTTGGATTTGTGGGTGTGTCGCATCCTCATCATATTGTGGAGCAAGCCAGCACCACGCTCGGCGCGTTGGCAAAGAAAGAAAGCTGAGCACACACAAACTTTGTGGCATAGCAAGTGAGCTGGCTAGTTAGCCAACCAGCGATCCAGCTCGGACGTATCTTTTTTTTATTTTCTTTCGACAGTGTGGCACGCTCGAGAAAGTGAGTGGGTGGGCGAGTAAGTGAGAGCCTTGGTGTGATTGCGTGGTGGCACAGCTAGCTAGATGGCATTCCATCCTGATGCGCTCGTGACACGGCAAGTTGCGACGAATGCCACGACGCGAACAAACGAAGAAGAGACAGGAGCTCTTTGGCGAAGTTCGGCCGCCAAGTATGAACAGAGGCGATGGGCTGAGCAAACTGAGAAGGCACTGTACCAGGACGCAGCCTTCAAAAGGTACCAAGCGTCAATTGAGAAGGCGCTGAGCAAGTTCGAGAGCGTTGCGGAGTGGGCGGACTTTATTTCGTTTCTGACACGCCTGCTCAAGGCGCTTCAGAGCACCACGCAATTCCATGCCATCCCAAACAAGCTGGTGGTCGCGAAGCGGCTCTCGCAGTGCCTGAACCCTGCGCTCCCGTCTGGTGTACACACGCGTGCGCTCGAAGTGTACACAATGATCTTCACGACGATTGGCGTCGATGGCTTACGTCGCGATTTGCAAGTGTGGACGCCGGGTCTCTTGCCGTTTTTCCCTCATGCCGCCACGTCTGTGCGTCCGCTTGTTCTAGACGTGTACGAGCGATTCTACTTGCCACTGCAATTCGACTTGCGCCCAATGACGCGTGCTTTGCTTCTATCGCTTCTTTCAGGACTCGAAGAAGAGTCCAGTGAGTGCTTCGACCGTGTCGTGGCGCTCCTTGACAATATCGCCGCATCTGTAGGTTGGCCGTTCTTCCTCCAGACCATGTGGAAGGTCGTTGTTACTTCGCCGAACGTTCGTCTTTGTGCGTTCAACTTTCTAGCGCGACGTATGCCCAAGATGGAGGCGGCAAACGCGCCGTCGCTCGAGGCCATCGATATAACGCTGCTGGGCTCTGCACTATCGCATGCGCTAAGTGACAGCGCACTCCTCGTGCGTCGGCAAGCATTGGATTTTCTCATCCAGCACATGCCTCTGCATGCGCGCATGTTTGCACAGCTGCCTGCAAAAACGCAGCTGTTCGATGCCGCCTTGGGAACAGTCCTAGGTCGCGATATCAGTTTGAATCGACGTCTCTTCACATGGCTCTTAGGCTCCGAGGAGTCGGACTCGGCCCAGCAGGCGTACTTTTCTGAGCATGCGCTTCCCCATGTGGCACGCATGGTAATCCATGCTATGCGAAATAAAGAGCAGGCTCAGCGAGCGTGCAAGATTTACGTCTCACTCATGGACAAGCGGTCCATTGCACAGCCACTGCTGCGTGTGAGTGTGTTGGATGTGTTTGACGCGTTCATGTCCCATGTGCAGGTAACGCGGCAACACGAACTCTATGCGACGGCACAAATGCTTTTTGAGTCGTTGGACGAGTATCTCCTTTACCAGGCTTTGTACCGTGGGATCAGGGCACAGGTAGCTCAGTCGTGCCGAGGCGATTCCGAAGAAGGTAATAGCAGTGGTGGCAAAAACGGTGACGATCCGCATAGTGCGAAGAACGTTTGCGAACATGGCACTGAGAGCAATGCCACTCCTACCGAGACGCTGCATATTGATGCAGTTCGCCTGTGCAGGTATATACTGACTATTTTCAAGCCACACGAGCAGGAGACGCTGCATATCCACCTGCCGGTCATGGTGATGGCTATCATGAGACTTGTCTTGGATGACACTGTCCAGAAACGCATTCCTGACGACTTGGCCCATGCATTACTCGAGGACGTGTATGAAGTGGTCCAGCTGCTAGATGCGCATGCATTCTGTCAACGGACGCATGCACTCGAGCGTCTCGAACTGGACACATCTGCGGAACAGTGGTTCTCTGCTACACCGCCAGAGCATGTGCTGACGCTGCAAGATGCTTCGATGTGCACGGCCATGATTCAGGCGCTCCTACAAGTGGCCCTGTCGGAGTCGAAGCGGGCTTCGCAGCCTCATGTTGCAGCAACCTGCTGGGCGATCATGGACGTCCTTGTTGAGCGACTGGATGCAGCGCGAGAGAATGTGCCTGGCATGACCCCGATCGAGCTCTCTGCCTCCAAATGGGACGAACATTTGTTTTCCCACGTCGCATGTGCCTCGAACTTCGTAGACATGCATGCTGCCCTTCGCGCAGCATTGCGTCTCTCTGCGAGTGATGCAATTCTCGGCACGTTTGCTTTTGCACAGCGACAATATTTTCAGTTGACCATGGACAAGCTGCTTCCATATTTACAACCAGACACGTTCCAGCATCATGCGGAAGCTGTTCAGACATTCTGGGCTGCGAAATCCCTGTGTCCCGATGATAATGGCAGTGTGTACCTATGCGCACAACTGTGCGGAAGCACGCCATCTGCTCGTACGCGAGCGATGCACGCTGTCGGTGCTTTGTGGCGTGCTGGTGGACATGCCACAGCCGAATTACAGGCGCCTGTCCTTTTGGTGCTTGAACGACTAGGCTCACTAGATGCGCTGGAAAGGCTTCAAAGCCAAACCTGGCTGCGAACATACGTCCATTCGTTCGACGCGCTCATGCTGATGCTCGTCGACCTCCTCGTGGAAGTGCCGGCAATTCGCGTTCCTGCACTTGTGTCCACAGCCGGGCGAATGATCCTTGCCTACACGTACGCAAGGCCATTCGATCATGCGTACATCAACTACTATCTGCAGATGCTCCAATGTCTCATGGCCGGGGAGCAGGCAGGCGTCGTGGCCAGTGTGCAGCAAGCCAAGTACGCGTGGCGAGAGAACGTGTCGGCTGATCAATCGTATGGAATCCCGTCTGGTATTCTGATGGATTTCCTCAAGGACTATGTCTTTGTCTTGCTCCGCTCGTCGACGGGCAATGACGATCACGCGTTGACGATGTCATTGTGCCTAGACATTCTACGCCTGCTCTTGCGAATGGAGCCCCACACTAACTGGCAAAGTGACGTCGAAAGCTCGTTGATCGACATTCTCCTGCTATGCATCGATGCACGCAACGCCCTGGGCCAAGTCATGCTGCTGGACTTCCTTGCACACTTCTTGCTGCACTCATCAGCTCCGCGCACAGACGATTCTCGCGCAACATATGCAGATCTGGTGCGTCGAGGCTTGCTCGATACGCCCGATGAAAGTGTTTTGGTTGCTTGGGCCGACTTTGTACAGGCGATCTGGCCCATCACAAAGCACAGTATGCATGAGTTCCTGCTTCCCTTGTGCAGCACTGTAAAAGATGTCCTGGTCCAAGCCGTGCACACATATCCAGCGCCCCGCGCTCGCTACCTCACGCCCGAGACATCATTGCCCTTGGTGCGTGTGCCGGTGACCGAGGTGGAAATGAATCAGCTCATCTCTGTGCTGGAGTCTGCCTTGACCTATGCTTTCGAGTCCTTGGAGGCACATGCGTCATCTACGAAGCAGCGCATCGAAGACACGTCCAGCAGCTTTCTCGGAAACATATCGAGCGTGTTCCAGAGTGAAAGTGGGCTGTCGTCATCGACACATCCATCGTCGGCGTCTGTGCCATCGACGTGGCCATCCTCTGTGCCCATGTCCGCATCACACAATCCAATGGTCCGTCATGCCGCTTCTGTTGTGCAGGCACTTGAGTATGCGTGGCTCGTTTCACTCGAGTCAGCCTGTTTACGCGAGACCCTCGCATGCTGCACGCGCACGCTAGAGCGTCTGTGTGCGACACGCACGGGCCCCACCCTCAATGCTATTATCGATCACTGGTCGCGATGTGTTGGTGCGAGTCGAGACCCATCATCCGTACATGAATTGACCATTATCCTTCTTGAGAAGCTTGCGCCTAGTACACAGATCGTCTTTACGTCCGTGTGTGAGGCAATTACTGCCAAGGTCCCCACGCAGGATCGGAACAAGAAAGGCGCTAACACAAGTAGCGTCACTAGCATCGGCTACAGCAGCAATTCCCAATCAGCTGGCGACTGGATCGCTCACGAGTCAATTCTTTTCGGTTTTCTCGACTTATACGTATCGAAACTCAGCATCGTCGAGGCAGCACAAGTCTGGCCAATTGTCGCCATGCTCGCAAAGAGCATCACAACGTCCGTCCACAAGACTGTCGTGTTCTCAACACTAGACGTGGTAACACAGATCTGCTTAAAACGTGTCAATACACGCGTCTTTGAAGAGCAGCGCTCACGTCGCGATGCGCAGGATCTGTTTGTGCGTCTGTGTGAACTGACACTGTCTTTGTATGCGCGCACGCTGGATCCATCATCATGGACCTCGGCGTCGGCTGGCACCGGACGTGACGGCGACGTTCCTTCGATCGCCAGCGACAAGGACAAGGACGTGTCGGATTCTGAGTCGACACCTGCCACCTCCTCGCCGCCTATTCCTGCATTATCAGCATCACCCCCAATGGTCGTCCAGTTCTTTAGCTCGTGCGTGCTGCCTGCATTGATGACGCTGGGAATCGAAAACGACAAGGTGCAGAGTCTATCGGCAACTCTCGTCTACTACGTAGTCGCGCCTGGATTCCGCGCACGGCAACGACTATGGGAGCCCGAGGCCCCTGTGTTGGACTTGCTCAAGAGCCTTTGTCGTCTTCCAAACACATCCAAAACTTGGCGCACGTATGTTCTTGACACTTTCCTCGATGCCAAATTCTTCTCACAGTCGCTAGACATGGGCAAGCATTGGGCACCAATTGTAGCTTCGCTCTTTGATTCAGAGCGAGAGCGACTGAACACTGACGTCATATCTCGCATTACAACGTCTTCATCCAACTTGTTCACGAGTCGCGAGTCAGATCTTCATGCACGCATCATGGCGATCCGCCGTTTGTCATATGTCATTTATACCTGCAAGACTAATGCTTGTTTAGTGCAGCTTCCTCTCATACAAGAGAAGGTCGTCGATATCCTGCGTTCCCAGCCCACTGACCTCGTCCATGCGGAGGTATACCTATGCATGCGCGTATTACTGTGCCGCTTTGCGTCGCAACACCTCTCTGGTTTCTGGCCAATCATCCTTACGGAGGTTTTGAAGATTCTGGGCCAGACGAAGGAAGACCTGCCTGCCGACAGGTCTGACAGGCTCCAACTGGTGTTCAGTGTGGCGAAACTCGCCGACTTGTTGATTACGTTGCAGACGGAAGACTTCCAGATTCATCAGTGGCTTCTGATTACCGACACACCTGATGCGCCGAAACTCTCGGGCCACGCTATGGCTGACTCACTTCTTGACTGCATTGCCAACGTAGTCAAAAATGCTGGGAAGAACACAACTGATTTCGATGCCAATGATTTACTGGAGCGCGTTCGGCTCCGAAGGCCCATGTTGCAAAACTCGCAAATTAGCTCCATAACTAGCTTGGAGCCGTTCTTTTTGACCGCGTCTCGTGCATTTTATCAGAACGAGTTCTGTGGCTCGCTCGACTGGAACAATATCAATTCGTGCTTACTTTTGGATCTATTTGAACCTATCCGAATTGGCGTATAGAGTAGGCTTAAATGCATACAATTTACTGGTGCTATTACGAAGTTGGGTATAGAGAGCTATCCTGCAGTGGCGAGCGTTGTACTAAAGTACAGTAAATTTGGACAAATTCAAGTTGAAAAGCAGCAAAAGAAAAAACGAGCGACTGGATCTAAACATCAAAAATGTCACAAAAAGAAAAAGTGACCAGCACGGGGCTCGAACCCGCAACCTCCTGATTCGCTAAGCTAACGCTTCGTAGTCAGACACACTACCAATTGTGCTAACCGGCCCTTCGTCGCTGCATACCGATGATGCAAATATCATATCTAAATCTAATTGCTAATTCCCATAGTTGAATGCGCGTTTGTCGTTCTCTTGTTTACCTCATTTTTCGACTCTCTTTTGGGTTTCAACGGAACATGCGTTCATCTATGTGTTAAATATGTCGGACATGGCGATTCTCCATTCCCCCCCCATCTTTTCAATTTTATCGCGTTCCTCAAAGTAGTCGCGTCCATCCGGGCCACCGTATTCCCAATCGACACCGTTCTCGCCCAGGTGGAACCACTGCGGCTGGTGCTTTTCGCCAGTTTCTTCCAACACTTTACGACGAACGCGTTGCTCATTCTCCAACTTTAATTTCAGTTCTTCTGCGGCATCAGCATCGCCATCTTCTAAGGCGCGCTGGTCAGGTCGGAATCGAGAGTCTGTAGGTGGAAGTACATGGCGTATATCATCTGTAATCTCATTGAGCGACATGGCAAAGTATGTGAATCCATAGTAGTCGGACGCATTGTGTGGCATTTTTTCTGCTTCCCACAATGGCTCGCTCTTTCCTTTCACTGTGATTCGGGCCACGCTTTCATCCCACCGTCCTTTTATAAATCCAACCTTCGCTTGGTTCGCATCGTATACCGTGCCCTCAATATGGTTTCGGTTGGCAGCGCCACCAAACATAGAACCTTCCTTGAACTGAATTACCAAATGCTCGTCCGTTTTAATATTGGTAATCGTCATCTCACCAACGTGCTCGAGGTACTTAGTGCCGGCGAGCAAGTTGCGCATAAACGAACTCGGCTTCACAATGTTATATTTATCGCCTGTGTCCAGTTCCACAACCTCGGTACCCTCAGCAATGAGCTCTAGCGACTTCCCCCAAAACTTATTCTTCACTGTGCCCGCAGCTGTGGTTCTCCAGCCTGCCCCGTACGCATACGACGCTGTAACTGGTGGCCGGTGCACCACTTTTTCAGCAATAAAATTGAGTTTGCGGTCAGCACGTACGCATTCGAACGTCTCTCCCAGGAGTGGGTTGAACGGCTTACGGGTCGATCGCTGGGCCGTGGATGCATAGCTACTCACAGCAAAAGCACCGACCAAACAGATCCGCTCGATAGGGTCCGCCGATTTCGCCGCTCGCTCCAGAATAGCCGGGGCGTATTCATACTCCTCAGCGACCGCCTGGAGAATTGACAAGGGTGCATTGAACGTCACGGGGAACGAGATAGCCGTCAGGTCTTTACCAACGTTCTTTTTCAGAATCGAAAACAATGATACATCCTCCCCTGTTACGGGAGCTGGCAATGTCTTCCGGTACGTGACGTTGCTTCGCGGACCGGTCAGAGTCGTCATTGGCACATAGGAAGATGGCCGCTCAATGGCTCGTTGACTAGCTAGCACACCCTCATTTTCTTTGTCGTCGTTGTTGTCTACATCGACCATTGCCTCATCTGTTTCATCGTCGTCATCGTCGTCATCGTCGCCACTCATCTCGTACTCCACTCCATCAACCATATCATCTGCATCGAAAAAGTCAAAGTCACCGTCGTCTGTCGACAATATTGATCCACTTGCACTGTGTGGCATGCTTTCAGCGGCCGCTTCAACTCCCAGCAAAGTGCCAGCGCCACCGCCCGCTGCTGCACCAGCGTTTGCGGCAGAGACATCTGATAGATCCTTGCTCGTCAGAAGGGGCAGTGGCGAGTTGCCAGCACGAGAAATTGGTCGGCTCACGGGCGTAGGGGTGCGTCGATCATATTCACTGCGTGGTCTTCGGGCAAGGTGCTGCCGAATATATTGATGCTGTTCCTGCACCTGAGCAAGTGCCGTTAGCACATTCTTTATGTCCACGGAGGGGTGCGAGGCATTATAGAGTTCGAGAGAGCGCATACTTGAATTCAGTAGTTCCTCTGCTCGCTCCATCGTGCTCCCCAATGTTCCTGTCACCACTGTAAGAGGGGGAGCCAGCAAAGTCGAGCCGCTCCATTGGTGCAAAAATTTGCGTAGCTCTGAACGCCACACCTGGAAGTCAACGTCATTGAGCATTTTAAAGTCTAGAATGATGTTAGCATGTTATCGCTCTTTCCGAGTTCCTGTTAGTACATACGAAACACATTTGATCCGCTATCGACGTGGATCGTGCCTTCCGTTAGACAAGCAAAAAGCCTCGATCATGCGTACCATGTCGAATGTCTGAACTCACACTAGCGTGTGGCACCTCAATAATGCCACGAGATCCACTCTCTGGGTTCAGCGCATAAGAAAGAGTGCCGTCTTCGAAAATGACAAGCCAGCGCTTTGCATAGCCTGTGTCGTATTAGCCCAACGCTGTGAGAGTGTTCTCTGTACCTTGCATTTTCTTCTTTTTCTTCTTCAAGACCCATCCTGAATGCATCAGGCGAGCAGTACTTGCGTCCATGCTGATGACCTTTCGTGCTCAGCTCCCACGCCGGCACTTTCTAGCACAGATTGACCACTGCAAACGTGTCTGGGTTCAACTACGAATCCTCACAAAACATGTGGCAGTTCCCCATAATTTATGGACCGCGTTCAGACGCGGGCAACTGACTAATTCGTTGATTCCCCACAACCCCAGAGCTCCAATGAATTGGAGTGGACACTCAGTTAGCTAATAGGGTGAAAAATGTATTTTGTATGTACATGAAAACAAAGATCTCAGGGAGTAAGTAGGGAACCCAGGGCGGTCACCTTGACCATTTTTTGTGATTAAAAAAAGGCTTGGTTTCAAATGCTGTCGCTACGATAGCGGGTCTTGTCATTTTGCAGCACAGCTTCCGCATACATAACTTTGTAGCGCACGAGCTCTTCAGCCATTTCCTCTTGTGATAATTTTTCTGTTACGACGCGTTTCACAAGATCCACATGCTCGTTGCTCAGATGATTCAACTGCTCTTCTAGTGACTGTACTCGAAGGCGTAGATTACGATTCATGAGCCGAAGTGCGTCAGATTCGAGTTGTCGCTCACTCGCAGCTTTGGCCTGCTCATAAAATTCGTTCGCATACGAATCGAGAGTGAACTGTGAAATCTTGATTTGAAACGCATCGCGTACAAGCTCGGAAATTTGGCGTGCCGTCAGTGCAGAGTCCTTTGACGTGCCACAGTAAACATCTGTAAGGTAAAGTTTCACAAAGTCCAGACAATGTTCAAAGTCGAGTGTTAGTAATGTGTCTTCATTCTTGCGCAAGAGCGCAATGGCAAAGCGGAAGATGGCATCAATGCCTTCCGAAAACACAGCATCTAAGATCCGATACACAACATCCAATGGAAATCTGTACGAAAACAATGTCATGAACCATTGACTTGCATACATAGTGCTCTTGATCCCTCGGCGCAAGAAGTGCGCGTGTAGCACAGGCAGCATATCTTCGAGCAGCCTGTCAAATTGATACAATCGAAGCTGCAGCGATGGCATATTGGCTGTCATTAGAAAAGGTCGGTCAGAAGCTCGAAGACACGTACGAATAAAGTGGCCACGAAGGTCGTAGTTTTGCATCAATCGCACAAGCGTGCAAAATGCCTCTTCATCTGGCATCTGCACTGTCAGTTACTCAAAGTCCAATTAGCCGGAACTTACATTCAACAACAAAGGTCCCACAATAAATTGCATGCCTTGGCAGTATCCACACTCGGGGTCATAAAGTGAGTACGCCTTCACAACATTGTACAAGCTGCCCTGTCCCAATCCCTTAGCATCTTTGAAATAGTCTTGTGTCGGAAAGGTCCGATTCAGATCTCGACGAATCGCCGAATCGTAAGGACATGGTAAAGATAGGTATCGGGCATACTGCGCCTCGAGCTCCTCGTCTTTGCTACTGCACAGCAGTTGCCACATCATGCCTCGCAAAGAAGGAGGCACACCGGAATAAATTGCCTTGCTCAACTCAATAGGTGTAGTTGCAAGAATATGGTTGTAGTCTGGATTCCGTCAGCAAACTAGTGAATACGAACTCTTGATCAAGCCACCCCAAAATTCCCAATCGATCCTGTCTGCCTCGTCAACTTCCGTTTCATCAGTAGGTGCATTTTGGTTGTCCGGCAAGAGGCCAAATTCTTTGCTTCGGGAGCCGACTCCTTCAGCTTCTGTCTGGTTCCCTGCCCGCGTGCGCTGCTGCAGACGTTCAAAGCTTTCCCGCAGTTTGCCCATCCCCAAAGCACTTCGACGGATTGCTTTTGGGTCCTGGTTGAGTCGTCGATTTTGTGCGACCATTCGTGCGAGAATCAAGTCATATTCTGAATCGTTAATTCGATCCGCTTTTTCTGCTGCCACACGGTGTTTTGCAGTATATGATGAGAGCGTTGACATGGGAAGACTGCGAGTTTTATTTGCAAGCTTTTTGTCCAAGTTTTCTTTGTCTTCTGGCTCAGCAAATGGGTTCTCAATGATGTGCTCAGGCTCAATCATCGACGTAGCACCCACTGACGGCGAGATTGGTTCAGGCTTCGTATCAGACATTATCGATTTTGCAGTATCATAGTCAACGGGCTCATTCAACACGTCCGAGTCTTTCTTTCGAGCCTCGTGAATCGCTTGCTCCGTCGATTTCGTCGAGGATGCTTGTCGTTGTGTCGTGGTGGTGTGGGTACTCGATGCATCAGACTCTATAAAAAAAACATTAGTGATTAGCACGCATCGTCTCAAATTAGACATACCTTGACTATCTTGCTTTGCATACTTGTTCTCTCCCTCACTGTCACTGTCGTTGTCATTAATGGTGCCATTGTTATTGTCATTTTTATTATCGTCACCATTATTACCATCATCGTCCTGATCATTATCATTATCATTATCATCATCATCATCATCATCATCATCATCATCATCATCATCTTCTTCTTCTTCTTCTTCTTCTTCTTCTTCTTCTTCTTCTTCTTCTTCTTCTTCATCTTCATCATCTTCATCATCATCATCTTCTTCTTCGTCATCATTTTCCTCCTCGTATGATTCAGCGTCCTCGTTGTCATTGTCTATGACTTCAGAGCTAGCCGTCACTTCACTCTCTGACGGCGCTGCACTTTTACTTTCAGAATCGATGAATTCATCTGCTTCGGTCTCTGTGGCACTAGTAAGTTCCTCATCTTCTGCAACAACCAGCTTTGATTTTGGTTCCTTTTGCGAAGCTGCAGCCTTCTTCGGAGACATCGTAAGACGAGATCCTAGTTGTCTTGTGCGTCCTTGCAGTTGTTCTGCGCGCAGGCATTCCTTGCGTGTGGGGAACTGGTTTCCACGTGGCTCCACGTGTACATGGTGGCGGAGTTGCTTCCACGTCATCGTACCAGTCTCTTCTCACCACTTTATAATATTCCGGGTCTCGGTGCGTACTTGCGCTACAAGGGATCTTGATCTTTAATTGTTCATTTCGGTCGATGACCGCATCACAAACAATAGATTTTGATCCTACGTTCGCAATATGCACTGAGTCAGAGAGCCCAGCCTCTCTGAGTCCTAGCATAGTTTCAACTTCTCCGGCTCCACCGACTCCGTCTTGCTCGCGGAAGCGGCCAGCCGATTCAGATGTGTCGTCACTGCCACATTGCAAGGGGCGTCGCTCATCAGAAGAAGAAAAACTTGCTCGGCGCCTGGCACGACAACAGCGAAATCGCAAGTCTGCCCAAGTCTCTCGGGAAAAGAAAAAGGCATATGTTGATCAGTTGGAACATGACCTCGCAGTTCTTCGTGCCGAGAAGCAGGAGACTTCTCAGCGGGAGAAAGAGGCTATTGAGAAGTGTGCAAAGCTTGAATTGAAAGTCGAAGAGTTGAGTGGAAAGCTACGTCAGTTCGAGTCCGTCTTTGAGGTTTGGATCAAGCCGCATCTACACGCCACTAATGCTGACTCGTTGGTGGCATCTGCATGTGGTGCTGGGTCTCAGTGTATGAAGAAAGAGGGTGAAGATTGCGAGGTGAACTCGTCTATGTCCGATGTTGTGCTAGCAACTGCAGCGCCGGCCGCTGCGCTGACCATGGCTGATCCATCGAGTCCCATCGACAGCAACTCGTCTGGACGCACTTGTCTTCCGGCAGTGGAGACAACCAACTATTCTCCTAAGAATGGTATGGCCCTGCAGCGGGTGCTATTGAATCAGAACGACTTGTATGCCATGGTGACCAGGACCACTCCGTGTCGTCGGCCTGTGCAGCCGCCAACGGCAGCAGCGTTGCTTCGGAGCACACATCAGACACAGACGCATCCATCTTGCTCGAAGAACTCTCTTTCGACAACCTGTTCCCCAGCGCCATGCCGGATGTTTCCCTCGACGCTCAACATTTTGACGAGTCGATGCACCCATTCACCTCGATATCAAACTCAGTTCCGATCTTCCACTCTTCGACTTCGACTCAAGATCCCGCAGGGCAGACTGAAGATGATTCTTCGAAAGTATGTGAGCGTTCCAGCGATGACAGCATAATTGGTCTGCCATCCTCAGACCTAAGTCTTCTTATCTCTCCTTTCACACCTTCATCTGATTCAAGCTGGCAATCTATGGAAGACGAGGCATCTTTTCATGCTTCTGGTGTAACTCCAACGGACAAAGCGAACGTAACCGAGCCTGTTGCACCCATACTGTCATCAGTGTGCAGCTCTAGCAATCAACAGCATCAGCTGTCTCACCTCTCACCCTGTGGATATTTGGATGTGGATCTACCTGTTGGTTCGGAGGCTTCTAATATCTCATTACATGAATTGTTCCCGTCTGTCAACGACCAATTTTTACCGTGTATGTAGAACTTTCGTCTTTGTTGTATGTAATCTTACTATGTCGAAGTTTTCATATAATGTGTAGGCAAGTGTTATAATTTGTCAGGGTCATGAGTAACGATCATTTTGCAAAACTTTCTTCGCCATATTGCAATGTATAGGCGCTTCGAACATCGCCTTGGGCCACCACGGTAGGCGACTCTTACTACAGGCATGCTCGAGCCCTGGCATTTGAATCGCTTGATCGAAACCATGGGTTAAATATTCACGTGATTAACTACAACGATCACGTGAACAGACATTGGGCGTGGGCTAGGAGAGGCGAGTCTTCCGATGAAGCCCAAGTCTTCACCAACGAACACTCGTCGTCAAGGTGAGTATGAGAGAAGGACGTTGAGCATGGCATCGTTGTTGAGGGAGTGTGCGATACTTTCACGACTGTACGACGCATGCAAGAGAGCGTCCCTTGCTAAGTTATGAGCTTGCATGCTGACATAGAGACAGGCTCAACATGGGTATTACACGGGACTCGCGTCACAAGCGGTCAGCCACTGGTGCTCGCCACGCCTACTACCGCAAGAAGAGGGCCTTTGAGCTTGGTCGTCAGGCGGCTAACACCCGTCTTGGACCCAAGCGTATTCACGATGTGCGCGTGCGCGGCGGTAACATTAAGCCGCGTGCTATGCGCCTTGACAGCGGCAACTTTGCTTGGGGCTCAGAACACATCACGGCTAAGACCCGTATCCTGGGTGTTGTGTACAATGCCTCGAACAACGAGCTTGTTCGTACTAACACCCTTGTGAAGGGTGCCGTTATTCAGATTGATGCTACTCCATTCCGCATGGCGTATGAGAAGCACTATGGTCAGCCTGTGACGAAGCGCCGTGTGCCGGGCGCCGCCCCTATGGAAGAGGTCAAGAGGAGCAACCATGTGGAACGCAAGCTCGCGGAACGCCGCAAGGACGGCAAGCTCGACCCACTTGTTGAGCAACAGTTCGCGGCTGGTCGCTTGTACGCTGTGATTGCAAGCCGCCCTGGTCAGTCTGGCCGTGCTGACGGTTACATTCTTGAGGGTTCGGAGCTCGAATTCTACGTTCGTCGTCTCCGTTCGGCCAAGTCGAAGCACACCTAAGCATTTTACTGGTGTTTATATCGCTTTGATTTGGGATATCCAAAAGTGGTCGTTTTACCTGTGCTCCGGATGCACACAGATTATGCGAAGCAAGACAGCGTCGAGTTTCTCATTACATGTAGGCTTTGCTTGACTTGCTGGATCCGCCGCTGTATGTACTCCGCCTTATTCGAGGCCTAGATATAATGCGTCCGTACCCGAAATGACCAATTTGATTTGCGCTACGCAAAGTTGGCTATATTCAAAGTAATCGTATGTTTGAGTTGTTTGTGCATGAATTTCTGGGAATCGATTGGTTATGTGGTGAACATAAGGGGCTATGGTTCGGTGATGCTGTTAATTGCTGACTGATAGTGCCTTGTGGCACCATTTGTGAAAAAAAAAATGCATTTATGGTTGATGCGAGAGCATTTGTCGTTGTCTGCGACGCAACGCTATGGGGTGGGGCGTCGGGATCTCACACAAATTCTAAATTTTATGCTACAGAGTTTGTCTCTTTATAGGTTAATGCTCACATTATGTTGCAATCAGTTTGAACGGCGTATTCTGAGCTAACTAGAACGTACGTCTGTCGGTCTCAGGAGCTTGAGTCGTGACACGATTCTTATGCTGATCCTTAATCTCGGTTTGGTAGTGTTCGGCCGGGCGTTCAGTTAACAACGCCCTATGGCAGCGAGACGAAGGCACGTGCTTATGTCTCGTGTGCATCTGGGGGGAGGGGCATTTTGACAAGAAACTGACCGGGCCCTCGCACAGGACGCTCGAGGACCCAGAGAGGTGGGGAACGAGACAAGCTACGATTTTGTGGTCAACGTTGATCAGGTGTTGTGTCACTTCCGTTGCAATATGCCATATGCTTTGCTTGTAAATGATGATGGACCGCCATCGAAATCTTCCCCATACGTGCTTGATTTGTATCAGCAGCTCATAGCAAAGGGATGGCGCGTCCGAGTTGTGCTCCCTAGTTCACGTACGTAACCAGATATCTCGCTAACATAAAGAAAAATCTTGGTACGCAGATTGTGCTCACTAACCGTGTCTAAAGGAGTGGCACAAACTACAGTGTGTCGTCGTCTCATCTTCGCTACTGGTAGTGAGTATGCGATGGTTTTCTGAGCTGCGCTAACGTGCCTTCCAGCTATTATCCGCTCAGAGACAATTTTCATGGTGATCACCCGGGTACCCGCGAATGTTGGAGCCATGTACGGAGGCCCGTGAACACAGAGCGCGGTGAAGTTGGTGAGTGGGTTCTTGTGGATGGAGTGCCGTCGACGTGTACAAATATTGGGTTATTTACTGGAGATGCACTGTTTGGTGCTGAGAATGCTGATCCTATTGATGTCGTCTTGTCGGGGCCCAACTTCGGTCGTAATACCGGCGCTGCCTTTTCTGTCTCTTCAGGTACATTGGGTGCTGCATTGGCTGGATCTTTGTGCAATATACGATCCATTGCGTTGAGCTTCTGCCACTTTATGAAGGATCCTCCCACCTTGGAGAAACAAAGTCTCGCTTCTACTCTTTCAACGAAAACGAAAAGCTCCGTTGTATCTTTGCCTGCACCTCCTCTTTCACCAGACGCATTCGCTGCAATGTCACATTTAGCCTGCAAACATTCCGTGGACATATGCCAACAGCTTCTAGATGCATGGGACTCTGACATTCATGTGCAGTCATATTCTATGAACGTGCCAATTGCAGAGACACTGAAACGCCCACAAGTCTATTGGACACGCATTTGGCCGAGTCGGCACGTTCAGTTATATCCACAACCATCCGACCCAGATGTTTTGCCGCGTGTTGAGCCTCTGGGCGTAGAACCAAAAATCAAGGACGACGACGATGATCCGGCCTGTGCGTTCTTGGAATTCCGCCCGAATCTGGCCTTAGCAATGTGCCCACCAGAGCCAGAACCCGGTACTGACGTGTGGGCCATTTCGAATGGCAACATTTCAATCTCGCGTCTCGTCGCTTCCTTTGGACAAGTAGAACCAGGGCCTCGTCCACCTCCAACTGTGGGCTAGCAAACAAACGCCTTGTGTATTACTAATGCTCACGACGATCTTTCTACCCTGTCCTGTCGGTCTTTTACGCTTTAGCTCGTGAGCTCAGCATGACATATCGCTGCTTGTTCTACTCGGACAGGACATTGCAACTATTCTCTGATACCACACATCCCTGCCGAACATACGCAACCGACAATTTCTGTGTATAAGCCTGTCTAGTCTATTTGCTTATCTAGCCTCTGCACGCAAGTAGCTATCGAACCACGAGCTTGCGCTTTCGTTTCGCATGCTCCTGGAGCTTGTCACGCACAGCGGCTTCGTCGAGTTCGTGCAGTTGAATCTCGGGACGCTCAAACAGCTCAGTGGTACGACGCATCGTGAACTGCTGTTGCAAGAAACGCAAAGCAGCGAGATTGAAGCCCACGAGCGCCTTTTGCTTCACAAGCACATCTTTTACATGTGTGCGGAGGCGGAGCAATGTGGTGCGCATCACTCTGTTCGACACAATCTGTGTATGGTGTGTGCGCATCAAGAAAAACAGAATGCGAGCGCCCAGTGACACATTCCACTCACGCGTTACCCATACGTCAATGTAGCGGAACAAGCTCACGACTCGGTCAAATGGCAAGACAAGCAATGCATCTTCGAGATGCGTCGGCGGAATCTTTTCTACCACACGCAACACATATTTATGAGTGTCGGGTGTGTCCATGTCGTGGAAAACGGCTTGAATTAAGGGATGCAGAGGCACAGAGTCGGCGCTGGCGCCCTGACGCTCGGCCTGAGCACGCTGTGCAAGGTCTGCGTCGGCTGTCTCGAGCGCCTCAAGCAGTCGTTCGCCCGCCATGAGAGATTCAGTCGTTGTTTTCGAGACACCTGTAGCCTCTGCTTCGGCAGCGGGTCCCGTCGCGGGCTCATCCTGTGAGGGCGCAGCACTTTCATACATCTGTTCGAGCTCCTTCTCACGCTCTTCTTCGAGAAAGAGCGGCTCGTCTGTCTTTTCCCACACGCGAATGCTGCGGTCGGCACCGGCCGTAACGACAAGTCGGCCACGGTGTCCCGTGGCAAGAGCCCACACTTCGCCATGATGGCCTTCCATCACCTGGATGCCGACGAATCGATCACCATCCCAGTACTTGACTTTGGCATCCTTGCCAACTGTCCAGAAACGGTGCGACGCACCTTCTCTACCCCCCATCAGGCCGCCGCCTTGCATGCCGTGCTCGAAAGCGACATTCATGATAGAGTCATCGTGTGCAAAGAGACTTCGATGGCAATCACCGAAGTCGAGACCCCAAATCTTGGCATTTTTATCGGCACTGCACGTAACACAGAGCTTCGAGTCGTCTGAAATGTCGAGTGATAGGACAGGCAGCTTGTGCCCGTACAGGGATAGGAAAAATTTGAGTGTATCAGCGTAAAAAATCTTAACGGTATTGTCGAGCAAAGACACAGCAAGGAGACGCCCGTCCGGCGAATACTTGACACTCAGCACATCGTCTGTGAGCTGCAACGTTCGTACATGCACGAGGGAAAGCTGTGGAGGCGTATGTTCGTCACTGGCGACCATTTCAAACTCCCAGAACTTGACCTGTTTGTCGGCGCTACCAGTGACAGCACTGAGGCCTTGCGGATGGACCACACAACTCCAAATGGGGCCTGTATGAGCCTCCAGCGACTCGATGGCTACGCCGGCAGGCACATCAAACGTGTGCAAGGAACCGTCCTTGCAGCCAACCACTACGTAGCGGTCGCCAGGTAGCCATGTGACACACAATGCGAAAGCCGAAACAGCAAGTGTCCGGATACATCGATACGTTCGCACATTCCAGATCTTGAGCTGGCCACTACCACATACGGACGCCAGCAGTGTATCGTCACTAGAGAGAGCGACTGCACGAATATCGCTTCGATGGCCAGGCAGTTCCAATGCATGTGAAACGCTCGGTTCGATCTCACCGCTCTGCTTCTCAGCCCGAGTGCGCGGAGGAGGAGGGATCGAGTGGATTTCTGCTGAGTTGGTCGTGAGGGAACAGAGTAATGGTACAGATGCATCGGAAGAAGTCGTGGACTCATGCTGAGACGGGGTATGCTGTAAATGATTGGGAGATGCATGTCCACTGGGAAAGGCAAAGCTGCGTATGCGTCCGATCGTAGGCCGGACAATAACGTATGCATCCAGGCGCGTGAGCCAAGTCATGGGTATAGTATCCACTGCAGCACCTTCGTCGCCCTTTTCACGAGCGCGTTTGATTCGACGTTGCTGCTTCTTGTGTGCTTCTTCTGGTGTGCGAATGCGGTAGACATGCACAGCACGGTCGCCGCTAGCAGCGGCCAGGTATGAGCCATACACAGCAAGCTGTGATATGCGATGGCTTGAAGGTACATCGAGTGTGCCATGCGCATTGAAGAAATGCGCTGAGCCACTGCCTTGCTCAGCAGCTTGAAGTCCTCGTTGCAAAACACTGTGAGGCATGGACCATAGCCGCACATGGCCATTTGAGCCGCCAGTAGCAACAAGTGTGTCTTGAGCATGATCCTGAGCATACACGGCCAAGCTCCAAAGCTGCTCGTCGCCAGACACGACTGTTTCAACGCAATGCTGAAGCTGCAGGTCCCAGAGCTTGAGAAGGCCATCTTTGGCAGTAGACGCCAGGTAAAAGACGGGCGAGGTTGACGAGGTTGACGCCGATGCCTCGCCTGCAACTTGGAGAGCGGCATCATTGGTGGAAGGACGTGCGATAAATGCAACGCCTGTTATGGCGTCGTGATGACTTCTCAGGCGGTACAAACCAGACTCAGCGACTGTATCCCACACAATCACACTAGTGTCTTGACTTCCACTGGCAAGCATCATGCCCATGCCGTCGAAAGCAAGTGTCGTGATTGCTCGCTGGTGTCCATGGAACGTAAGTAGCACGGACGATGTCTGCGAATCCCAAAGTCGGATAGATCCGTCTGCGTACCCAACAGCGAAACGAGTAGCCTGTGGGTAAGGTGCACGAGCAATGGCTGTCACTGCGAGGCGAAGACCTGTCTGGTGCCACATGGCGCGCTTCCATGTTACGTGAATCGATTCGTTACTGCACCGTACGTACCTGCTCACCACGCTTCACGTCCCACACGAGCACGTCTTCAAGTGCCGGCAGATATGCAGTTTTCCCATCTGCATCTAAGATTGCATTCGCTGCATTGGATCCAATGAGACCAAACGCGGCGGTTGCTTCGTGACGTTCATACGACCGCACCATTCTTTGCGAGGAACGTCGACGTGCAACCTTTCTGTAAACGATGCACAAGGCGGCAGCCAAACAAAATAAAAATCAAAAAAAAAACCGAACACTTGTGGGCCAAGCCTCGAGCAAAAATAAATGACCACCACCGCCACCACCCACACGGACGATTTTTCCCACTGTTATGGGAAATAAGCGAGTGGATGGTGCGCTTGGCAACTGTGTGTGTGCGCCAAAATGCGGCGGCCCAGGAGTGAGGGAGAGCCATGACTTCGTAGCCCCGACTGATGTCTCTCCACAATGTTACATCATCACGACTAATGTAGGCATAACCACGGAGTCGCCTAACACGCCCGAGGGCTTCGCAATCCGAGAGGGGAAAGGAGGATTGTCCTAATAGTCGATCGCGTGGTCTTTAACTTCACAGCGTGTGCTGACGATCTAGCAATGACCCAAACGGAACAAGGTGACGCGCTCCCCGCTGAACATCGCGGAGGATGGATGCACTTTCTCAAGACCATCGCCAGTATGTCTGGTGACCTGAGCAAAATGACCGCACCGTCGTTCATTCTTTCGCCCGTGTCGCTGACTGAGTACCCTTCCTAGTACGTACAAGACAGTTCATCTTTTCGGCCCGAGCATGAGCAAGGGAGCTGACATATCACAGCTGGGGCGAGCACCCAGAGACATTTATGGCTGTGCAAAAAGGCGCGACACCTGAAGAGCGAATGGTGGCTGTATTGCGATGGTTCATCGGCACGCTCAAGGGTCAGTATACGTCGCGAAACACGAGTATGGGATCTGAAAAAAAACCACTGAATCCTGTTTTGGGTGAAGTTTTCTACGGAAACTGGCCAGACACGGATAATCAGGGTGAGACGACGCTTGTGTCGGAGCAAGTGTCTCACCACCCACCGATTACGGCGTACTATCTGGAGAATGCCAAGGCTGGTGTTTCGGTCGAAGGCCACAGTGGACAAAAGACCTCGTTCAATGGACGCTCGATCTCTGTCGTTCAGGTTGGTCATGCGAAAATGTTCCTGGATCGACCGGAAGGCCGTGAGACGTATGTGATCACGCTGCCAACGTTGTCGATTGATGGCCTCTGGTTCGGCTCGCCATACATTGAGCTGACGGACTCATCTTATATCTATTCTTCGACGGGCATGCATGCAAAGATCCACTACTCAGGTCGTGGCTACTTCTCAGGCAAGGCGCATTCGTTCCAAGCGACGGTGTCGGAGCCGTCGTCGTCGAAGCCGATCTTGCAAGCACAGGGCATTTGGTCCGGCAAGAGTACTGTCACGGAGGGTACTGTGCTTCCGGTCGGCTCTGTGTTTTGGGACGCAGATGCTCAGAAGCGTGACGAAGTGCATGTCAAGCCCCTTGACCAAATGGGTGAGTATGAGAGTCGTCGTCTATGGCAACATGTATCTCACGGCATTCGGACGGGTAACTACGACCTCGCTTCCAAAGACAAATCACGTATCGAAAATGAGCAGCGTGCTTTGCGGAAAAAGCGCGAGATGGATGGAACGCAGCATCAGCTGAAGCACTTTGTGTTGATCGAAGATGACCCTGTGTATTCCAGCCTGGTCGTCCCAACGAAGCACGTGCCTTCTCATCAGAAGAGCTACCGTTTTGAGCACGCGTAGTAGGTAGGTGCGGTGGCGCACGATTCGAGTGATGATGTTGTGTCAAACTATATGAGTGATGAGCTGTGTGATGCAGATCCTTGGTCGGAATAAGTTCAGTATCAGGTACGAAACAAATCAGACAAAGATCTATGTACTCGCTTTCTTATGGTCTGGATATTTTGGTTAGTCATTCATTCGTCTGAATGGAACAGCGTGTGTGTGTGTGTGTGTGGCGAGCGGATAGAGGAGGGGGAGGGGGAGGCTCACTCGGTACTGGCATTCACCCCAACCAACGGTGCTTTCGTGGAAGGCGGCGAGTAGGTTCTCCACATTTATCTATCCACTCATCCTTCGACTCAATTCTCTCTGCACGAGGTGTTGAGGCTGTCCGATCGCACTCGTGTTGTTGTAACTTTTTTTTTTCTTGCCACAGTTCAGTGGCGGCATGCATTGCCGACACGCGGCGTACGATGCATGGGGTTGATGATGCCGACGCATGGCCTCCTTGGGTGCGCGAGAGTGGCGTACGTACATGCCTGGCACTTACATCCAGTTGCTTGAGAAGACACTATCAACCGAAGAACAAGAATGTGCGATCCATGCCGTAGCACGACAGTGTGCTAGGTGGTACATGGAACCTGTTGCTACGGCACACAGTCACGAGGCCTTGTTCTGTGCACTTGCGTCTCAGCCGCGATATGCAGATGTGCTTGCAACCTTGTATGAGTGGGTGTCGGCATCTCCACGAGCTCTTGAGCACAGCCTGGAGCCACGTTCGATAGATGCGCACTCCTTGGCGTATCCGACGCTGGATTTGTACTTGTTGCCGCGCGCTATTGCCGCGTTGTCTTCGCTTTGTGCACATGCCCAGGAGGAAGATGCATTGGATGCCGCAGATCTTGATGTGGTTCAGGAAGCTATGGGCGCCACGATGCGCCTCGTCGGCACGATTTTACATTTATGTCTTGCATCTTCGCACCAACAAACACATGCAAGGTTCATTTTGTATGATGCACTTCGCTGCGGTGCGCGTGGCCTTGTGGCGCGTGGATGTGTATCGAGAGACTCTGTTGCAAAAATCGTGTCGGTGGGTGCAAGCAACGGTCTTTATGACCCGAGTGGCTTATTCCGCATGACTCTGTGTGGGAATGATCCAGTGCCAGAACCATTTGCTCTACGTCCGAGTGGACGGACTGGCACTTCGAGCACCGTCGGCGGCAGTGCGGATGTGATACATCGTGCCTCAGGGACGGTCGCCGACGCATGGACAGAATCAGATGCAGCTGTGTTTTCAGTTACTATGCATGAGCACCTGGCGACCCGGACTTGTGAGTGCCTGGTGCTTTTGTGTACACGAATAGCGTCGGAACTTGGTGCCGTGTTTCCATTCTTGATGCGTGATCTTGCTGAGCTAGGCACACATGTGATACTTGCGATGCAAGCGCGCTCATCACGCTGGACGCACATGCATTACGACGCTATTCTAGCATCTCTTCCACTCCTATCATCTACCACGAGTTTCTATCCCATGGCGCGCATGTGTTTTGCGTCTTTCGCGCATGCATCCGACATGGATGAGCGCGTATGTGCAAAGCTAACAGAAGCTTTCCGTCTCATCTACCAGCAATTGAGCCGACTGCGTTGCGAATATGGAGGCTGCACGCTGCCGCCAGAGACAGACAGTCTCATGGGTGATCCGCGCTCCTTGCTGTCAACGCTGCTTGCTCGCGCGTCTGTTCTTCCACGTGGCTCTCTTCGTGAATGCTGCGTCGCCTACCTATGTACAGTTTTTGCGCTTCTCGATGAGGATGTCTTGACGGACGAGCAATGGCAGTGCGTAGACGATATGGATGAGGACGCATGGCGAGAGGAATGCGAACGACTGCATTCCACCGATGCCCGCAGCGCGAGTCCCTCTCTCCACACATCGCTGCCAGATCAGCGCACTACGTCTGTGTCGATGTCGCCGCCCCCAACGAAGCGTGCTCGGATGGAAATGCATCAGCATGTCGATGCCCGCACAGCTGCATCGTGTGCGACGTATCCGTGTGCCATATGTGATGCAGTTCATTTCGATCCCGCGGCGCTGACAACTGCCGCAAGGGATCTCGCGCACTCATCAGCCCCGCTCGAGCTCGAAGAGTTGCGCCACGCGCGTCTGTCCAATCCAACGCAGGCGTTGCATGTGTTGGATGTCCTTCTGCGCTTCTTCGTACATGCGACAGATGATGCAATACTGTCGTGTGACACGACATGGGTAGTCAAAACACTCCAGTGTACGACAACGCACATTCACCGCGGCGTGCGCATTCGGACAGGACGGGTCCTCTATGTGTATGTGCTGAGGTGTGCCTGTTTTGGGCGGGCACAGCGCTCAGCCGAACAAGTAGCTGGGCTCGTATCGATCGCGACGCATGAAGCAACGGCTACAACGGACCACAAGGTGCAAGAGACAAGTATCTTGGCACTTGCGCACCTGGGCTGCATCCATGACGAAACATGCTTCGCGCTCGTAATTCAAGCGCTCATTCGTGCTTTGTACACGCCCCACATTTACATCCGGGCGCTCGTGGTCACTGAGACGATTCAGCTTGCTGTGCACCGCCGCTGCACGACATTCCAGCTGCTCGCTCAGCAGCTGGACACCGTATGCGGTGTCGTTGCAGCGCAGTCAACGCGCAGCATGATGCCTGCTCTCGCCGAGATTGCGCGTCTCGTGGGCATGCATGTGCCGACATTTCTACAGACGACGCTCGCATTTACGCTGCCGCTTTTGCTGGAACGCATGGCGGCCGGTCACAACTCGGCTCTTGGCGATGCAGAAGCCTTGGCGGCGGCTGTCGGTCGCTCTGTGCCGGCGATGTGCCTCGCGCATGTATCTGACGTATTCAAGCACGCGTTTCTGAAGCCGCCTGCCCTGCGTGATGCGAGTCTGCATGCCTTCCTCTCGCTCCTCGGCTCACGGCGGGTGACAGTTGCCAATCTGCTGCGCAGTCGACTGCATGACGTGCTGGGATGGCTCGTCGTACATCTCGGCGCGGAAGCACATGCGAACCAGGCATACGAAGCGCTCGAATTTGTTCGTGCGACTGTTGCATCCGGCGGCAAGTGGCGTGGGATGGACTTGACGATGTTCCTGCAAGAAGAAGTGCTGGCAATTCTCACGTGGATTAACGATGAACTCGGCGGTTTGCATGGTAAGCTCCGTACAGAGCGACGTGTAATGGCCGTGCGTAGCATTGGTGCGCTTGTGCAGAGGATAGGCGCAGTTGCCGCGCGCGTAGCGCCACAGGTGCTCGCGAGTCTTACCAGCACACTGCATGATCCGTCCTTATCGGAACCGACCCTCGAGAGTTGGCTCAATGTCGTTCAGGCGCTACGCGGGGCGGATCTCGGCGTGCTGGTCGGCCCCACGGCGGCGGCCTTGTTGTCCGTCTGGTCACGTCTTGATGTAGGTGAGCGCCGTATAGCGGCCGAGGTTCTGAGGTTCGCCATTCTCGAGCGCACGACTGACGTTGTCTATCTGAACGATGTGCCGAGTCTTGATGCCATTGCCGACGATGTCCCCGACGTTGCACAGCGCGTTCGTGCGACGCGTCAGACATGGAACGACGAGGCACAGCTTGCACACATTCTTGAGCGTGTTTCGAATGACAGTGCGGCGATCTGTGTACAGTCATTGCATGAGTTGCGTGTGTTTTTACGTGAGCGGCGTGCTTGCATTGAGGCATGGACGACGGGTAATGTGTTCCACTCACTTATTGGGCGCTGTGTTCGGGTCCTCATGGCTGTGGCCGCCCGCAGCGAGCTGAGCGATGCGGTGCCCGTGCTGTGCTTGGAGTGCCTCGGCTTGTTGGGCGCCGTTGACCCCGATCGACTCGACATGCCGCCCGATGAGCCGATCTTGGTCCTGCTGTCGGACTTTGACAATGCCGACGAGACAATCGCATTTGCGCAGCGCACCCTCGTGGATGTCGTGGCTCCTGCTTTCCGTGCCACGCACGATACGAAGCACCAGGCAGCACTGGCCTATGCGATTCAGGAATTGCTCAAGTTCTGCCAGTTCACACCTGCCCTCCTTGACGCATCTGCCCCCAGTCGAGTGCCGGAGAAGGTGTGTCGGCGCTGGGCAAGTTTGCCAGAGACTCTGCTTCCGACGCTTCTGCCGCTCCTGAACTCGCGGTATGTCGTCCAGCTCGCTGAGCCGCGCGCTCGCGATACGCCGCTGTATGCACATTCGACATCGTATCGAGACTGGATCCAGGCATGGACTCTGGCGCTTATCCGGTCCGCCCGCCCGGGCGATGCCGCGACCCTGTTCGGCATGTTTAGCTCGGTCGTGCGTGATCACGACGTTGGTATCGCACAATACCTGCTGCCGCATCTTGTATTGCACGTGCTCATCTCCGGCACACACGAGCAGCGACACGCGATTCTGATGGAGCTTGTGGCTGTGCTGGCCGACCAGGCGCAGCCGGCCTTGGGATACGACACTGAGCGGCGCCGACTCACGGCGCAGACGCTCTTCACAGTGCTCGACCATGTGGGCCAATGGATGCGTCGCATGCGGCTTGTTCCGCCGCGCGCTGCGAAGCGCAGTCGTTGGCGAGATGCTTTGACTGGCGTCCAGGCTGTGATGGACGAGCTGTCGCCCGACTTGCTCGCTCAAGCATCTCTGCAATGCGACGCTTATGCACGTGCGCTCCTGCACTTTGAGTATCGCATCCGTGCAATGCGACATACGCAGCAGCCGGAGATGCTGCAGCCGTACTACGAGACGATGCACGAGATCTATGCGAGTCTTGATGATCCCGACGGCATGGAAGGCATCTCGACGAAAGTGCTCTCACCATCACTCGAGCATCAGATCCGCGAGCATGAAAGCACAGGCCGCTGGACAGACGCCCAGAGTTGCTGGGAAGTTGAGTTGCAGCAAAGGCCCGACGATATGCGGCTGCACATCGGCCTCCTGCGCTGCCTGCGAAATCTCGGCCATTATGATACGCTTCGGACACATATTCGAGGTGTGCTTGCGGTACACCCCACGTGGCAGCCACAGCTCGCTCCCTTTCAAATTGAGGGTGCATGCATTTTGGCTGATTGGGATGCTGTGCGTGAATTGGTACGTCAGTCGCACACAGTGCCTGAGCTTGGCATGGCGCGCGCGCTTATTGCCATGCGCGATCATGACGAGGACGCCTTCCGAACGGCCGTGTCCGACGCGCGGTGCCAGCTGGGGCGTCGGATCCTAGGTCCCGCCCGTGTATCGTACTCGCATGCGTACGATGCTGTGATGCGTCTGCACATGCTATGCGAGCTGGAGCTCATTTTCCATGGTCGTGATGATGCACACTTGGGGACGAGCTTGGACGCCCGATTCGCCGCGACACTGCCGTCCTTCCGCACTCGCGAGCCCGTGCTTAGTCTGCGCCGTTCTGCGTTCCATGCGTGCCGGGCGCCAGCGTCCGACCTCGGCTCGTGTTGGATCCTTAGTGCCAAAACCGCACGCAAGGCGGGTCACACGCAGTCCGCATACAGTGCGATTCTGCAGGCGATGCAGAGTGGCGCGCCGTATGCGTTCGTCCAGAAGGCCAAACTATTGGCACATGGCGATCAAGTACAGGCAGCTCTGCAGACCCTGAACAATGCACTGCAATGCATGGACGATGGCAACGCGAATGATCATCGTGCCCAACCTGACCATGACCGCCGTGCTCTTGCACAAGCCCATTTGCTGCGTGCTCGTCTGGTGGAAGAGACGGCACGATTCCAGCAAAATGATATTATCCAGCACTACAAGACTTGCACGAGTCTCGATCCTGACTCGGAAAAAATCTGGTACTACTTGGGCCACTTTTACGATGCGCCAGGCGGTGGCGCCGTTGGAAACCAGATGCTTCTGCAGCTAAGTGTGTGTCGCTTCTACATGAAGTCTGCACAGCACGGCACCAAGTTTCTATACCGCACCCTGCCTCGCATGCTGACAATCTGGCTCGACGCGGGGAACGAGTTGATTGAGTCGGCGAGTGGCGCCAGCACCAAGGCGAACGCTTCTTTCGCGAGCAGCGGGTGGCGTTCCAACGAAGATGCTCGCCAAGCCCAGCAACAGTTCGACAAGATCAACGAAATGATGCTCAAGTCTGTGCGGCACCTAGCTCGATATCAATGGTTCGCTGTCTTGCCGCAGCTCGTCGCGCGCATTGTTCACAAGAATGAGGCTGTGTGGCAGGTCCTGCTTGAGATCATCGTGGCAGTGGTGGTGGCGTATCCACAACAGGGCGTGTGGGCGATCCTTGCCGGCTCACATTCGAAGGACAAACGGCGCAAGCAGCGGTACGAATGCATCGTAGAACGGATCTCGTCCGTCGCTGAGCGTGCGTACCGCGATGTGGTCCCCGTGATTGAGGCAGCCGAGCGTGTGTCGACTGAATTGCTACACTTGTGTGATTTTCACGTGCATCGCGAGACGTCGCTGAGCATGCAGCAGCACTTCCCCGCTCTCGTGGCAGCCATGGACATGACGCCCCTGATCCTCCCGGTGCAGTCATCAGTGAATGTGATTCTCCCGCCAAACAACCAAGTAAGCCAGACACACCGGCCGTTCCCAAGTCAAGTTCCCATGATCACCGGCTTCGACGACACGATTGAGATTATGCACTCGCTGCAAAAGCCACGCAAGATCATTATCCATGCGTCCGATGGCCACAGATACCCGTTCCTATGCAAGCCCCGTGACGACCTGCGGAAAGATGCCCGTCTCATGGAATTCGATTCGATGATCAACAAGTTACTGCAAAGCAATTCAGAATCCCGTCGTCGTCGCTTGTACATCCGCACCTATGCGGTCATTATTCTAAACGAGGAGTGTGGACTCATAGAGTGGGTGCCCAATACTGTCGCATTCCGACAAATCCTCACGAAACACTACGCTTCCATGGACATTCCAATGTACACACCTGATCTTAAAAAAATCCTTGATGAGGCACGCTTATCACCCAAGCACGGCGCAGCGATTTTCGAACAGCAAATCCTGCCCCGCTATCCTCCCGTGTTCCATGCATGGTTTCTCGAGACATTTCCCGAGCCGAGCGCTTGGTTCAAGGCTCGGTCCGCGTATGCACGCACAGCCGCTGTCATGTCGATTGTCGGCTTTGTCCTCGGTCTAGGCGATCGACACGGTGATAATATCCTCTTTGATGCTGGTTCTGGTGATACTGTGCATGTGGACCTGAACTGCTTGTTCGAAAAAGGCATGACGTTTGAGATTCCTGAGCGTGTGCCCTTCCGACTCACGCACAACATGGTCGATGCTTTGGGCGTCGCAGGTGTGGAAGGCGCTTTTCGCAAAACCGCTGATATCACTATGAGCATTCTGCGCGACAACAAAGACTCCCTTATGAGTGTGCTGCAGGCTATGGTCCACGATCCATTGGGTGAGTGGGTCGCGACAGAACGTCGTGCGCGCCACAAGCACGGTGATAAACAAGGCTCTGGTGCCGGTGCAAGTGCCGGTGCAAGGCGTGCGCTAAAATCGGTGTCTGACAAGCTCGATGGCCGTCTTCGGCGTCCAGGTCTCTCCGACGAGGTTCGCCACACGACGAAGAATCTAGTGCATATGCTTATTTGCGATGCTACAAGTGCTCAGAATCTGAGTCAAATGTACGTAGGTTGGGCACCTTATTTGTGAGGGTGTAGCCAGAACAAGTCTCCATTGCCTATCATGATGAGGCATTGGTCTCATGCTAAGCAAATGTCATGTTTCAGCCTCGCTGCCATACCCTCAAACTCAAAGCGCTCCCTTATATTTTTACTCTTTTCCACACATACCACTGTTCATTGGCCCTACCACTCGTTTCATTGAAAGATTGGTCCACCACAACAACATGCTTGATGATATTGGTTTTTTTTTTTTTTTTGCTATTGTTGTTGTTTTTTTGCTTCGTTTCGTTGTTGTACGCCTCACACCTCCCACGCTTTCGCAACGCCATCATCACGTGGCAGCCCACGCCGATCCACCTCTTTCACTTGCGAGTCAACAGCTTCGCCAGCCTTTTGAGCCGCACGTCGTTTCTCGTCCGCTACCTCGGCCAAGTGGCGGTGGTGCTCAACCTCAGCGAGAATCGCACGTGCATTTTGATGATGTTCTAATTCTTCAGCAACGAGGATGCCCAGTTGTTCAGCATCCTTTTCACTCCGACAAAGCTGCGTGTGTGAATGCTTGCACATGCGTGTGCCGTCCAGCGACACGATAACGGCTGCCATTGTCAAAAAGGAGCCTTGCGGTGGTGGCTCATGGGCAATGCGAATGTCAGGCCTTGAGATGCCTGCACTGGCCATCTCTGAGGGAGTCTCGATCCGCTCATTCAAGAGCCCCTCAATGTCGGCATGGTCTTCAAAGCGTGTGGACACGCCCAGTGGAATGGAGCAACCGCCCTCCATCCGATGCATAAGCGCGCGCTCAGCAACACAGCGCCATGTCGCTCGCCAGTTCGATATGCTGCGGATCATGTGTCGAATCCGTTCATCACGCTCCGCCGACTCACCACGCGGCGTACGCACTTCAATAGCAAGCGATCCCTGGCCAACGGCATGCAGCATCACCGGCTCCGACACGTATGCTGTAATGCGGTGCTCGAGGTCCATGCGCTTCAAGCCTGCAGCCGCAAGCACAAGCGCTGTGTATGGTCCGTCTGCTGCATCTAGCTTGGCAAGACGTGTATTAATATTTCCTCGCACATCGCTGAACATAAGGTGTGGGTATGCGCGACGCAAGAGCGAGACGCGCCGCACAGACGATGTTCCGATCACCGATCCTTGTGGCATTTCCTGCAGGCTTTTGTATGGTAGATTCTCTTTTACGACCAGGGCATCTCGGGGGTCTTCACGCTCCAAGATTGCAGCAAGCTCTACGCCGTCAGGCATGGTCGTAGGCACATCCTTCAGGCTATGCACAATGGCATCAACGCCACCTGCCATCAGAGCAACCTCCAGTTCTTTCGTCCAGATTGCCCTACCTTCACCGCCAATCACATAGAGGGGTGACTTCAAGTTCTGATCACCTAGTGTCGCCATCGTGCGCACGGGAAAATCAACCGGGCGGACATCCTTTTGATCAGGTGAGAAGGTACGCAAAAATGCGCGAATGTTCGCGACCTCTGTCGATGGCCATTGGTCAGCACCTGGAGCGAATACAGGCGATGCACGGCCGTACCGCGTATCCAGGAGCATCTGCACCTGTGTCGCTTGCCGCACGGCCAGCTCGCTTTTACGGCTTGACAGCACGAGTGTATAGTAAGAGTCCTGCACATTTGTCATGTTCGGTGGCAGTACGACTGGGCGGCTAGGATCAGCCTCTGGCGCCTGCGTGTCATCCGATTGTCTTAAAAAAATACAGTGCTCCCCAGATGGCGGTTTCAGCTTCGAAGGAATCGCATTGGGCACTTCTGGATGCCCTGGTGGCAGCGGTGTGTTTTTTGCATGCGGTACGGGGCATCGCCGGTCGGCATGCTCGTCAGCTTGCTGCTGCATACCTCCTTCGCCTACTTCCAGCATGCTAACAGTGCACTTCTCTTGGGATGTCGTCGAGACGCGGATGCTATCACGTGAGCGTCCGTCGTTCTTCCTGTGCACTTCTCGCTTGTGTAAGAAAAAAAAAATTATTAAAATAAATTCGCGCATGGCGACTGCCATTCCAACTTGAACGGGTCGCATCGCGTATCAGAATAGACGGTTGGGTCATCCCGCTCACGTAGTATGGGGGACGCGCGCGAGCAGCATGCAGCTCTGCGTGAGCAAGAGCTTACAAATAGGCTCTTTGGAGGATCGGCTGCACATCCTGTGCAGGAGGACAAAGCGGATAATGCAGCTCCAGCACCATTAGCGAGTCTCGACGATAGTGCGGTATGTTCACAAGGCTGGCACATCACTGACATACACGCAGCTCTTTACACTGGACATGGCGGACACGTCCAGTGGTATGGAAGACCAAGTTCAATCTCGAACACATGAAGAACCTCGTGCATTGTGGCGAGACGAAGATGATGAGCGGCTCACCGTCCCACTCGCTGGCCCAGATGCACGAGCGCCTGATGGCTCAGTGCGTGGCACCAAACGACTGCGCAAGCTCCGCGCTAGCCCCGGTGAAATGACGATTTCTGGCACCGAATACCAAAGGCGTTTGCGTAAACAGTATGTGCGCCCGTCACCCTCGTCAACCAATACACGTACTGACACCACCACAGATTTGAACGGATGCACCCGCGGCCTGCCTGGGCGTCTACCTCAGGCACACAGCAGTCTGGATCGACACAGTCGCCATGGAATGCTTCACTACTTCGTGACTTGCTAAGCACAGATACTGGGCTCGTCGAAACGGCAGGACATGGTCACCACTATCACCGACACTCACGACACTTGCCGGCTGATCGCTTGGAGGTGGAACGGCTACGTGATGCCAATGAGACACAAGGCCGCATCGCTGAGCCAGCAGCGATCGAGCAGCTACAGTTCCATCCCAGTCATCATACACACGTTCTTTTGACAGCCTCGCGTGACAGGCGTGTTCGCTTGTTTCAAGTGGATGGCAAGACGAATCCAATGTTGGAGTCATTGCACGTGCCGGACTTGCCGATCAAGACGGCACTTTTCCATCCTTCCGGAACGTCGGTGTTGATCGCTGGGCCGCGGCCGTACTTGTATGCATACGACATTCGCACAGGCAAGACACTCTGCTCAAGTCCATGGCGTGGCTCTGGCCGTGTCGTGTCCAGCGCCGCTGGTACAGAGGCTGATGCCGGTGCCGAACGCGACTTGAGTTTTGTTCGTTTCCAACCAGGTGCGTCATCCCGTCTCGTAGCTGTGGGTGGGCGTCGTGGACAAGTACACTTGCTAGACTGGGGCGCCGGCGCAGCGGGGCAGACAGGTGGTCAACGCGTAGGAGAGCTACGTATGAATGCACCACTCGCCGGCATGGCATGGGCTGCCGGAAATGGAAGCAGCGGGCTTGACGGTGTAAATGAACATCGCCTTCTAACTTTATCGACAGAAGGCCGGATTCATGTGTGGGACATGCGGAGTCGCTCTTGCCCAGTGACCGCATACGACTCGGGGCTGTTTGGCGCCAAGGGACTGGAAGTCACGCCCTCTTATTCAATGATGGTACCGACGTTCTGGGCTATTGGTTCTAGCAATGGACTCGTCAATATGTACGGTGGTGCTGATGGTCCGCAAGGTGGTGCGGATTCCACTACAAGCGCTCAGCTCGAAGAGCTCTTGAGCACATCGACAGCCTCTTCTGTCACGGACGATGTGCGACTGCATGCACGCAAATCACTCGGAAATCTCACCACCGCAACGACGTCCATGCAATTTAGTCACGATGCGCAGCTGCTCGCGCTCGCGAGTCGGAACAAGAAGGATGCCTTACGGATAGTGCATGTGCCCACATTGCAGACGTTTTCAAATTGGCCTACAGCCGGCACACCATTGGGCCACGTTACTTCGATTGACTTCTCGACTCGCAGCGAATACTTGGCGATCGGCAATTCGCGTGGTCGTGTCTTGCTATACTCACTACGCTCATACCTGTAGCTTAGCCTCGTCGTAGTGTTTGGAACAAGAAGGTCACGAAGCGGCAGATATAATGAGTGAGCCAAAGTGGTATGATCAACGACAACATAAAGATCGATCCAAAGGCACCGAGTTTGTCATCCAGTCGTACATACGACAGCAGCGCGGTTCGCTGATTCGGAGCCACATGCACTTCTTCTTCAATGCATGTGTATGAACTCGTTAAGCTGCGCGCTCGCACAGCTACGCGGTACACGGTGGACGAAGGACCATCACGCACGTCCTTCGGACGAGCCACATTCCATGCACCGCGCACGTCTGGGTAACCTAGCGTGGTCCGTGTAACGGCATAGATGAGATCACGCGTATTCTCATGGAACTGAGAATTCCACGACAATTTGATAGAGCCGCGCATAAATGAGCCAACATTAAGTCGAGGCACATAGTATGCGTACATGAACGAGGCATCGTCCAAGCTCGTGTCATCTAGCTCAAGCTTGCTGTGCTCGAACGACCGGCGCCAGTACACATCCTTGGCAGTGCACAAGGTTTTGGGTGCACCTTTTACCACTGGCTGGACTGCCCAGTCCATCGCATAGGGCGTCACCGGGTCCATCGCATCAGCAGCGTCGCCTGGCGACTCGACGAACGCCTGCATGCGTACAAACACATCCACCTTGCTCGACGGAATTGGTATCGCCCGTTTTCCAGAATAAGCAGGGAAAGCGTGCGGGACTTCTACACTTGTGGAAGGCGCAAACACCAAGGTAGATACGTCCATGAACGGAGGAATCATCACCGGCGGCGCACGGCCGCGAACATACATCAGAAGTGGATTAAAATACGACCATCCGTCCGCATCAGGAGACATATATCGAGTCCAGTGACGATGTGGTCTAGCCACGCGTATTTCAAGCTTGCGAAAGCGAAACGGATATGGTTCATATCCCTCTTCCTGATAGTGAACGGGCACATCCAATGGCGGCCTTTTGCTTGGAGGCATCGCAGAGAGCGGTGTGCTAGGTGCCAGCCCTATTACATCGCCCGTCTTGACACGATCACCAACGTCAAAAAGCACATGCTTCTCATCCAAACCGAGAAGCTGATGCACAAAACCCCATGCATCTTGAATCATCATCGCCCATGTCAGCTCGTCATTGAGGCCTTTTTCCCGACCCTGCAACGGCGGCATGCTCCGCCTGTACACATCGCTCCAAACAACCACACCGTCGATAGGGGCGCGAATCAAAACCGCTGTACCATTCGTTCTAATCCGGATAGATATACCTCGCGACCTGTCTAGGTAAGTGACGAGCCTTTGACACATACCATGTATGATACGTCATCGCTTTGTCCGATCCGGCCTGCGTCATTATGGGGTCATGCATCACTGTGTTAGAGACTCGTTCGACTTACATCCACTCAATCGTACAGCATCTAGTCCGTCCCATGTACGCGGTGCTACACGATTCGGCTCTCCTGCACGAGAGACATATTCACCCGACCCAATGGGCCAACGAGCACGTCTTAGGTCGGGCTGAGAAACGTGTGCGATCCACCATTGGTAAGTGCGCATCTTCTGGTTCATGTCAACAGTCTTGAGCGTGATCACTATGCTATGCATTACATTCGTATGCGCAGCAACGTCTCGGAGTGCCGGAATCGGATTCGGTTCAACGATGATCCCTCCGTCACCGTGCAAATCTGTTTCTCGTAACACATACTGAGATGTAGGCGTGAGTTTCAAGTCTTGCTCTTTGCATGCTTCTACGCTTTTGAATTGAAAGGAGCTTGGTATTTCGGCTTTGTTTCTACAAAGTTGTACGTCAAACCACGACCGGCGTGTGATATCAGTCAAGTATAACGTTGCATTTTGCACTTTTACAACGTTTCGATCCATGTACAATATCAAAGGTGCATCAAAAGGAAGATTAGCATATACGCCTTCGTGAGATAGACGTGCATGTTTCTTGAAAGCAAAGCATACGTGTACAAAGCACAACCACCAGCATACATAAATTATGATCCTATCATCATGCATGGTAGCGATCCACCCACTACAGGCGCAGCGCTACAATTATTATTCTTGACGTTGATTGATTTGAGGCAATTTTTTTGTACCTCCATCCAACCTAATCAATCTTTTTCTTCGTCGAACAAACCACGATCATGGCGGTTGGTGCCCCTCGTGAAGCACCAGCAAGCACCGCGCCGTTAGAACGCGTGAAAAAGCTTCAGCTGCAAATCGCCTCGTCGACAGATTTGAACCCACTAGCTCACCTTATCAAGGAAGCTCGAACATTGCACTCAAAGTTGACCCAAGGGAATGCAGATGATCCAAAGTCGCTCGTCAAGGCTCTCACCTTGGCTGCACGTGTCGTGTCGCACAGTCTTGTTGGCCTAAGCGAGAAAGACAAAATCAATTTTGAGCACGTAGATGAACATGGCCGACTCGTCCTCCAAGAGGCGTCTGACCCTTCTGATGCACAAGCTCAAGTCTCCCGGTGGCTGCAGAGCCAATGGAACGGGTTCATTATGCTTTTGCTTGATGAGCTTCTCTTCTCAGAATTTTCTGCTGTACAGCATTCGGCTCTTCAAATTGTCATGTCGCTTCAGACGGCAGCATCTGAGTCGTTGAACCGGCAATCGTCCACAAAAACTGGTCGCTGGTCACAGTCGCCTTTCCGGCCGCTGATTCAAACATTGGTATGGAAGCGAGTATCTGAAGATGTCGTCGACATATTTGCCGAGGAGTTTCTAGAAGTGTATGATGATGTGCGCTTCTTTTTCTGCAAAGAAATAAGCCGTCTTTTGCGCCATGTCCCAGATGCAAGCCCTCCGCATGCTCACGTCCGGTCGCATGCGCGGACTCTTCTTTGTCGTCTTACGGCGATCCCAACAGAACCGAGTCACTTGAACCATTTCCTTGTGCCCCACCTATCCAACGGTCCAAAAAAACCCAAAAAAATTAAGAAGCAGAAACCGACTATGTCTCAAGATGGTGATGAGGATGACGATGGCGTTATTGAGCCTCAGCCTTGGTCATCAGAGTCTGAAGAAGATCAAGTCGACGAAGATCCGTCATTGCATTACGTGTCAATGCGGAAGAAGCGCCGAACAAGGCATGGTCCACCGGTGCTCGATTCCTTGCATACACTTTCCTCTCAACGCCAGGCCTTCGCTGCTGCATGGCTGAGTCTTTTGCTTCCTCGCACTCATTCGAACTCGAACGGACATTTGATTGTGCATGGTGGTAACTTATCCACGTCTGAGACGCACGACATCCTCGTGCGCCTACATGCACAAATCCTACCGCATTTGCCCAACCCAACGATGCTGCACGATTTCTTGGTCGATTGTTTGGACACAAAGGGAACGACAGCCCTTCTCGCACTCAATGGTTTGTTTACTCTCATCGTCCACCACAACCTGGACTATCCAGCATTTTATACCCGCCTCTATGCACTGCTGGATGCATCTGTCCTCCATACGCGATACCGAAGTCGATTCATGCGCATGCTCGACACGTTCTTGGCCTCCATGCTTCTGCCAGTTGCTATTGTTGCGTCCTTTGTTAAGCGCTTAAGCAGACTGTCTCTTCGCGCTACACCAGCTGCACTAATCGAGATCATTCCATTTATTTGGAACTTGCTAAAGCGACACCCAAGCTGTATGCAAATGATTCATCGTGAATGGCAACATGACCACTTAGCACTGGGCCCTAGCGCTGTGCAAGACCCTTTCGATCCGTACGAACCGAACCCACTTCATACACGTGCCCTCGAAAGCTCCTTGTGGGAAATCTCGACATTCGGTGCATACCGTCTGAGCCAGACAAGCCAGCATGGGAAGGAGCCAACTGCCGGGGGTGACACGCACTATCTCGGTTCCGTCTCGACATTCGCATCCATTCTCGCCGAGCCTTTCACACAACAGCGCTACGAGCTGGAAGATTTTCTCGATTCCACGTATTCCACCTTGTTTGAAACGGAAACAAAAAAGACTCTCAAGCGGCGTCAGCCAATGAACAAGCCTTTTGCACCACCTCCCGTCGCACCACTGGACATCAGGCTTGCTGTGCCGCCTCTCCTGGCTGAAAAGACAGGGGACCTCGACGCTGCTGTGCGTCGCGAGACTCGGAAGCGACTACGTTTGTATGCTTTTCCCACGGAATCGGCAGCACAGCAGGGCGATACGCCATTGGAACAGGACCGTCGTGCGATGCCACTCGACGATTGTGCGCGGCTATGGCATTTTGTGTAGTCACAACCGAATAGCACGAAGAATAAAGATTTGTTCGCGATTCGCTCGTCGATGTAATATGATACTTGCATCCAGTCCTTTGCTTTGCATTGCGCGAACCAAGGCGTGTGGATCATTTTGTCGAATAGCCACAACATAGAAACGCCCGCCATGGCGGAGTACACGCTGTACATGAGATTTTACGAAAGGGGAGTCATATACGTACGCTCAAAACATCGTCGTGGATCAGAGTATCTAAGATTTTAGTGCCACTAGTGCCGCCAGCCCAAGCGCCACCTAAGCTAGCACGTGCTTGTTCATTGACCTCTTCCTCCTCAGTCGTTACGACGTAAGGCGGATTGAACAGTAGCAAGTCGACTGCTCCATCGATACGGGGTCGGAGTCCATCAAGAACGGATGCCACCACTGGATGTAAAAGTGCCTGTCTAGTTAGCTCATCTGCGTTCGTGCATGTATCTGTACAAAGTACACATACTTGGTTCCTCAGGCCTGTTTCTGCGGTGCATGACGCAGCCTGGCTATTGATATCAGTGCACACATACGCTTCACATTAGAAGCACAGCATACCTGCTGAAGATCCTAGCATCTTAGAAACAAAGGCGGAAATGCATCCACTTCCAGACCTTATGTGAGTCTCGACTTTGCGGCAACGCACCCTATTTCCACACACAACGATGCGTTCAGAGCTTGAAGCGCTTCCGCATCATTTTCCAAAGCGTCCATCAGCGCGAATGTGTCTTCAGCCGGATCATAAACTTCATTTCTGTACTCGGCACGTCGAAGATGCGCTACTTCTGGGGTGGGTATCATGGACGCTTACGTTTAGCACTTGATCACAACTCAACCACCACACAGACCAACGGAGCGCTCTTGTCCCCAGAATCGCAATCCACAATATTGAACGCGTGACGCGTGCGCACTCACAAATGCGCATTACGCGCAGGCAGGTGGGTTGTGTCACGTGAATCGACGCGGCGTCATTCATCTCACATCGTACCTTCTGATCCACCACACCATGGGCTCGAACGGGCCGCCAGGAAATGGAGGCTTGCCGCCGTCGCAGCCGGGCATAGGAATCCCTGGACGCTCCCAGCAAATGAATTCAGGAGTGCAGATGAACAATATGCAAGGAATCCAGCCCATGCTAGCCAGCAATCCAGAATTTATGGCGATTGTGAATGCTGCCCGCCAAGGTCGTGTTAGTGAAGAGCAGCTGCAACAAATCCGTACAATTCTTGCACAACAACAGCAACGACAAAATGCAGTCCAACAAATGAATGCGGCACGTCCCGTACAGCCGATATATGGGACCGATGCGAGTGCTATGGCGCAGCCAGCAGCTGCGAATTACATGCAACAGCAGGCACAACCAAAGCCGCCGACCATGTCCACAATGAATGCACAATCTGCACTTCCTCGACACGAGGCTACACTCATGGAAAACTTTAATCGCGTCATGTCTCCCTTGATGCTGAATATTTCGCAACTCGAAGCATCTCTCCAAAACCCATCTATTTCTGCGCAAGATAAACAGCAGCAACAAACTCTTTATAATGAACTGAAAGGCAAGCAACTAAGCCTGGCTAGACAGGTAGCTGTTGCTCGAGAGCAGGCAAGAGCCAAAGATCAACAGCAACTTCAGTTACTGTTACAACAACAGCGGCAGCAGCAACAACAGCAGCAACAACAGCATCTGCAACAACAACAGCAAAAGCAACAGCAACAACAACAGCAACAGCAACAGCAACAGCAACAACAACGTCAGCAACAACAGCAACAACAGCAGCAACAGCAGCAGCAGAAACAACAACAGCAGCAGCAGCAGCAACAGTCACCACAACCACACATCTCGCAGCCGCAGGTGCAGCCACAGCCGCCAGTGCAGCAACAGGCGCCGCGTCCTCAGCATCCATCTCTTGCTCAGCATCAGCCAACTCAGCAACCTTTTTCTGCTCAACAAAAGTCTGGTCTGACTCAAACGCCTGTTTTATCTCAGAGTCCGATTATATCGCAGGCAAACGCTCGCCAAGTCAACAGACCTGTCGCTGAGCATCCTGTTGCCACGACTCAAGAACCTAACCGTGGATCTATGCCATCAACACCGCAGTCTTCGAACAAGCTTCCTCCTTCTGATGCAAATATACGAAAAAATGCTCAAGATACACCAAACACGATGGCAAATGCACACGCCGCGACTGTGCTGCGACCAAATGCACCACAGAGCAGCTGGTCGAACAGCTCATCAGTGGCTGCGATAACTCCTACATCCACCCTGCTTCCTAATGGCCAAAATCCCGTCTCGCCCTCAAGTTCTTTGGCCACTATGATAGCCCAGCAAACAATGACCCCCCAGCCATACCCAAACGCATCGGGACCTCGCCCCACCTTGATGCAAGGGCTTGGTGCCTCACCGGCAACGAATACACCACCTGTTCTAGTGCGTCCCAATCCTTTGGGACGGGGGAGCAATATTGGAAAGCCGTCCTCATCGACACCATCCTCACGTGGTCAGAATATGGATGAAATCATGGGTGTGTCAGAGACAAATCAGGGCGAAGATAATGCGCAACAACTTGGATTGGAGAATGAAAATGTCATGTCATCACAAATAGCAGATTTGCTGGGCACGCAACCCTCGGCATCGGCATCTCTCAATTATGCTGGCACTTCTGGTGGCAACAACCGGCTGTTGACTAAGCGTAAAGTGCAAGAGCTTGTAAGCGAGATTGATCCTAGTGAGCAGCTGGAGGGTGATGTAGAAGATCTGCTGCTTGAAATTGCTGACGAGTTTATCGAGAGTGTGACCTCTTTTGCATGTCGCCTTGCGAAGCACAGGAAGGGTGATCGGCTAGAAGTCAAAGACGTTCAGCTTCATCTCGAGCGCAACTGGAACTTGCGCGTTCCTTTCCCTGGGTCTATGCCAATTCCCCCGACGCGAGTCAAGGCTCCCAATACGTCCAAAAATATGGGTGGTACGGGTGCAAATGCCAATGCTAATAATGTCGGCAATTCAACTACTTAGGTGCTGCATCCATTCGCGCCTTGTTGCGCTTCGCATACATCTTGGCTCGCCCACAGGTTACGGCGAAGCCCCAAAGCAGCCCGACTGGTGGAATGAGCCAGCAAAAGAGCCACGATAGGATTACTGATGGTCGCGTTGACTCCCTGTGCCAACGTGCCACCAGCTTGCCCACATCGGTGCGCAACCGTGGGGGCGACGTCTCTGTAGCATTGACCGAGTTGTCAATCACGACGTCTGCGTACATAACTTTTTGGTCTAGGGGCATTTGTGCTGCAAGACGTGATTCGGCATCGTCCTCAGTCAGCCCCTTTTCGCGATCGCGGAGGAGCATGCGTTTGCGTTGTTGCTCAGGATTGCTGGAGGAAGATAGTTGGGCCGTGAGTTAGCACGCATGCACACAAAGCGGCGTTACGTACCACCATACAATCACGACTTCTGCACACCACTTGTAAAGACCGACCTCTATCAACAAGGGTGTATCCACAACAACACGCTTTGCTCCGGAAAGCCAAAGTCGGATGAGGCGCCAGATCAATACACGCCGAATAGCCGAATGTGTGATGCGATTGAGCGCACGGGTGCGCTCTTTGCTTGAAAAAGCAAGGCGACCCAATTCCCCGCGATTCAGTGTCCCATCTTCATTCAGGATGCTGGGTCCAAAGTCTGCCGCCAAGCGCTTCAGTGTAGGTGAACCCTTTTGCACAACAAGGCTGGCAATTTCGTCCAAATCAACCAACGGGATCCGGTTTTCGCGCAGGATGCGTGAGACGGTCGATTTACCCGAGGCTATACCTCCTGAAAGTCCCACAACTGTTGTTAGTGTATGCTTTTTGGTCACGCACTGATCATGGCTGACGCCAACGGCAAGGACGCTTCGACCAAAGTGGTGCGTGCTTAACAAATGAGACAATGTGAACGCGCACCTCCACTTCATGCACCAAAGCCCAAAATTTTGTACGCAAACTTTTCAGCTCTTACGCCACGGACAGCTATACCATGGCACTTGAGGTGCCAGGTGATGTTATATGCCCATCACATGCCATAGCTGGGTATTCGTGCCCAAATGAAAATAAGAGCTATCTGCTCCAGCTTCTCACTCCTGCAGCTTCGAGTCAACACCTTCTCGCATTGCTGGATGACGCGAGAATCCTAATGTTTGACAAGGCGCATCTTGCCACGCCCTTGTACACAATACAAGCTGGGCAACAGGAATCTATGAAGGCTCTTTCAAATATTGAAAGCGAAAAAAGTGCATGGATTGCAGCATCAAGTGCTGGATATTTGGCCGTTTGGGATGCGCGAACTAACTCAACAGCGCCGGCTATGCGTCTCATGGGTCCTAGCTCTGCGCCGTATTTGTCATTGGCTTCGAGCAATACGTATGTCGCTGCTGGCACAGAGTTACAAGGGTCCGATGCATATCTTGATATCTGGGACTTGCGGCAAGCGGGTGCACCTGTTCGTACCTATAGCGAAGTGCATTCCGACGATATTACGTCGCTAGTTTATCACCCGGATGAATCTATGCATCACGGTATTTTACTGAGCGGCGGCATGGATGGACTTGTTTGTGCTACAGATACAAACATCAGCTCTGAAGATGACGCAGTAGTGTCTGTGGGTAATACGAATGCAAGTCTTGCCCGTGTGGGATGGGCTGCTTGTCCTGATTCATATACATTTACGCCGCGCTCATCAGTCGTTGATGTCGGCATGGATGAGCATGAGCAGGCACTCGCGAACAGTGCACACTGGAATCATCTAGGACCTGCTTATGCTATTAGCAACATGCAGACGCTAAGTTTATGGGATGCAGATAAGGTATGTATGCGCGATACGGGTCCAGCTGACGTGCTTTAGTTTGATTGTATAAAGGAAGATATTGAAGTACGCAAGCCAACGAGTTATCGACCACCTTGGGTCACAGACTACGTCATTGATGCATGCGCGAAGGGTCCTTTTACGCGCCCAGGCTCTATTCTCGCACCCGGTGTGCATCTTTATGTGGGTGATCAAGAGGGAGGCATAGCTCTTTTGAGCGCTGAAGCTCAAGGTCAAGATCAGGAGAACGGCATTGTCATATCTTGGAAAATGCATGCTCGTCTTCCCAGTGCTGAGAAGCATTCTCAGGCACATGCAGATATTGTGCGGTGCATCGAATGGGATCCTATACATGCCCTTCTATTTACTGGCGGTGAAGATGGCCGATTATTGGCATGGTCTCTTGATGCGTCCGAAGAGCCGCAACCTCCATCTAATGCTTCTAAAACGAAGCTTACAGATTATTCGTCGCAGAAAAGTAGCGGAAGGCCGAGACCGACAGGCCTTGACCCAGCGAAGAAACGATATTCACCCTATGCGTAGTATCTGAGAATCTCAAACTTGCAACATTTGTTTCGCCGCGAAACCGACACGCCTCCACGAAGCAACAGATATTTTTTCATGATTCGACGTAAGGCGTGTGGAGAACGGCGCTCATCCATGGCTCAGCCCTTAGACAATAGTTGAGTACGCTTTAGGGGATCATACCAGTGCTCCATGCTCGAGACGGAAGAACTGTCGCCTTTAGTGCACATTTCTAGACCTGCAAGCAATCAGAGTAACAATTGGAACTCATCGCCAAGCGCGATCCTGATTTGCGGATGGATGGACGCCCAACTGCGACATGTGAAAAAGTATGCTGAGCCGTATCGACGTCTTTTTCCTGATATCCCAATCATTATCATGCTATCAACCACACGCTTTTGCTTCTTTTCATCGACTGCAGGATGGATCAAAAACGCCAAGCTAGTTCAGTCAGAACTCCTCGAGGCCGGGAGAATCAGTGCTGAGCGAGCACCGACTGAGACACAAACGGTCTTTATTCATGGATTTTCGAATGGCGGTCTGATTTCTCTAAGCTCACTTTTGGAACATGTAGAAGTAACTTCACCTACGTTTCCACAACCTCTAGGTGCCGTTTTTGACAGCCTTCCTGGGTACGATGCTCTTGATAAACTCGTACCTGCAGCTACAGCGCAAGTTACTGGCAACAACATGCAGACTCGGCTTCAGCGCGCGGGTATGATTGCTGGTTTATATTCCTTTTGGTACGCTCGAAGTTTATCAGTGGCGTTAGGAGGACGTCCTCACAACATCACGTTTGCAAAGGAGCTTGTGAACAAGCCAACGTCATGGGCATGGCAGAAATATGACATACCTCTAGCTAAGTGCCCGCCTCGTTTGTATCTTCACACACGATCTGACCAGTTTATTGCGCCTGATTCTGTGGAAAAGCATGCTGAAGACCTTCAGCGAGTGAATCGCGAGCCTGCCCCTGTCGTCATTGAGGCTGAGCACCTGAAACACTCTGCCATTCGTTGGCCTCCACTCAGTGAGACGCGCACTAGACGTATGGTGTGGAACACACCGCAGCATGTCCAAATTGGACGGGCATTCCATTCTGTGTACTGGACGTCGATCGAAACCTTTCTACGAGATGCATTGTCGCTCGTGCCACAGCCCATCAAGAGCCGGCTTTAGTCTTGCACTGGAACATACGTGGTAACGAGTTCCTCCGCGCTAGTGGGATGCACGGCAACCGTGTTGTCGAAGTCCCTCTTCTTGGCGCCCATCTTGACCGCAATCCCAACGGTTTGAATAGACTCATCGGAGCCCATGCCGACCATGTGTACGCCAACGACGCGCTCTTCCTCACCGACACAAACAATCTTGTAAGCGGCAGGAGCCTTCTTCGACAGCAGTCCGTAGTACATGGGCGTGAAGCGAGAGCGATAAATAGTGATCTTTTGGCCCTGGAACTTTTCACGCGCTTCCGGTTCTGACATGCCAACCGTGCCAGTTGCTGGGTGACTAAAGATAGCTGTAGGGATGTTCTCGTAGTCCAGATGGTCGTCTTTGAACTTGGGGCCCCCGAACAGACGGTTTGAGAGACGTCGCCCAGCAGCAATAGCCACAGGGGTAAGGAGTGCCTTGCCTTGGATATCGCCTACAGCGTACACACCCTTCGCAGACGTGTTTTGGTATTTATCGACCTCAATATTGTTGCTCTTGTCCGTCTTGACACCTGCTTCGTCAAGCCCAAGATCATCTGTGTTCGGTTGTCGACCAATGGCCCAAACTAGCGCATCGACCTCAATCGTATTGCCTGTATCAAGATGAACTTTGAGCGGTCCACCACGTTCACCCTCCACACGCTTCACGTTCGAGCTCTTGTGGACCTGCAGGCCCGTGCTGCCCATGTATTGAGTGAGTGTTTCCGAAATAATAGGATCAAAGTTACGCAAGAACTGATCGTGGCGAATGATGAGGTGTGTCTCTGAGTTGAGCGCATTCATTACACCAGCCAGCTCAACGGCGATATACCCTGCACCAACTATGGCCACACGTTTCGGCTGCTCACGCCAAGCGAAAAAGCCATCCGAGTCGGTGCCAAGGCTTGCGCCTGGAACTTCGTCATCACTAGGCACGCTGGGCCGTCCACCGGATGCAACGACAATGTGATCAGCTGAAAGAACCACCTCCTTCTCGAGAACGCCATCCACACCTGGTGACACCTTAACACGGCCATTGCCAAGCAAGCGACCGTGTCCAGAAATGTACTCAACATTGTCTTTCTTCAGATTGTTATCATAGATGCCATTTAACCTGCGAATATAAGCATCACGCTTTTCAACGAGCATGTTCCAGTTCACTGTTGGCACAGCGAACGACCCAGATGCATCCATAAAGCCATACTCCTGAGCTTCCTTGAGCTTGTCTTGCAGGTCAGCAGCGTGCCACATGAGCTTCTTGGGCACACAGCCCACATTAACACATGTACCACCAAGTTTTCCAGCCTGCTCGATAACGGCTACCTTCTTGCCGTAACTAGCAGCGCGGCGACTTGCGCCCATACCACCAGATCCACCACCAATCACAAGCAGATCGTAATGCTCTGATGCTGGAATTTTGACAGGGGGCATTTTCGTTGGGCTGCTTGTATGAAAGGAATGCTTTAGCTGATTGCCAAGTTGTTCAAGTCGGCGAATGGGTGCAGGTATCGTGGACACTCGCACACTCGCTCGACGTAGGAGCAATACTGCTTCCAGCGATGCGCGGAACATAGGTTAAGTAGTGTGTCAGGTAAACGGGTGGCGTGTGCACGGGCAAATCACGTGGCCAAAGGTCTCTTCTGATCATTTGACGCCGCGGACCTACTTGCCGAATGGCGTCACACGGATTGAACGAGCTTACGGTGCATCGCGTGCGACAAACTTAGACCTCCAGAGTTGCACGCTGCCGTCGCAGGCACTTGACCCTGAAAGCAAAAAAAAAAAAATACTACACACCCGTTCTCCGCACAACCAATGCCGCCTAGCACACCTTACAAATCCTATGCAGGTGCGAGGTCAACACCGTACGATGCTGACGGTGCGTCAAGTCGCTTTTTGAACGAATCTGTGGCTGACGTGGCTGGCAACTCAAGCCTTCGAACAGATCCTGCGTCACGAGGCCGTCGACCATTTCAATCGTCTGGCTTGTTCCATAAGGACCTACGTCTGCTCATGTATGCATACGGCGATGTAGCGAATCCAGCACCTGAAAGTGTGGCCATACTGGAGGAAATGACCGTCGATTTCCTTACGGATTTGTGTCTCCGGGCCGAGCCAAGTATCTACGCACTGGGGCTTTCATCGTCTCAATTCGCAGCTACTGCCACCGATGCCAATGGCGATTCGCCAGCATCATCAGCCCTACGCGGTCAACCATCAGCGATGCAGACATACCGCCAGCGAGCGAAACTAGATGACTTTAAACATGCTTTGCGCAATGATCGCAAGAAGCTTGGTCGTTTGGAGCAACTGCTCTATGCAGACAAAATGGTGCAAGAGGCTCGCCGTATAGGCGGCGTCGAGGATGTGGCGGCCAGCGCAGGGGCGTTACTACATGGTGAGGGTCGACAGCCTAGCTAATCAAGATATAATTGATTTTATTTTTGTCGCACGGTCATTGCCACTGTGCCTGGAGCGACCAGCGTCCTGCCGTGGGCGCAACCCCTTTACGCGGAGCGTACTCCATGATTACATTCGAAACTCGCGCATTTGGCAATACGCGATGCGCAATGCTTCGTTGCAACGTGGCTGATATGGGTCGCTCGAAGGCCCATTCGTCCTCGATCGTGTGCCACAGTGCCCCGCATACGTGGTGGAGCGCTACTGCGTACAAGAAGGGCTGGTTTGGACTCACTGTGCCTCGGGCCAGGGCATCTGCATACCGGGTCAGAACAATTTCATCCGTTTCACATGGCCACAAGTATGCATCGAGGCGCTTGCCACCGACCACCGGTGCGTCAAGCGTATTCATCGTAATGCCTGGAAGCACCGCCGCGTAATCGTTCCACAACAGACGGCGATAGTCTGGCGCGTATCTCATGGCGAGTGGTGGGATAATAGCTTTAGCAAACAATGGATGATGCATCGAGACTGCATCGTACAGGCCCATGAGATCCGTGTACATCTGGTAAAACGGCAAGCCAGGCCCATGGATCGAAGCCGTCGCATCCTCGAGTGTGGGCTCTTGACGCATATGCTTAGCCGATTGTATTGAAAGCTGATCAGCCATGTCCATAAGTGAGCGCATGGGATCTGCGATGGACGCGTCGGTGTACAAGTCACGGCCGGTCGCAGCGCCAGATGCCTCGGGTGCCGTAGAAGACACCTGCTCAAGCAGAAAGACTTTGTATATGCCGAGCCACCAGAAAGCACTCGGCGTTAAGGCAAATTTTGCGACGTATACGGCGAGACGCAATGAGGCTCGCACAATGTCAGCCTCGTTAAAGTCCCACGATGTCGGAAGCGCATTGGACGCGTTTAATGCACGTGCCTCACCGCTGTGTAAGAGATCGTCAAGCGCAAGAAGCGGCCAGTCAGCGCGAAGAGGCAAGCCGGCCGCAGGGCTTGTCCAGAGTGTCGCACCAGTACGCGGGTCTGTCATAGGAGGCAGCGCAGCAACATTCGGTTTCCACAGCGTAGACGCGTGCTCGTCTCGCAACATACTTGCTTCAATCATAGAGGGGATACGCTCTGTGCGAATGTTGTCAAGAAAGAATGGCGCCAAGATGTGCCAGATGGCTTGATCGAATCCACGTACAACCGACTCCAGAAGTCTGGCGACATGCGCTGACTCATGCGACCATAGCAACCCCACTAGGCGAATCTGTACATCGGGCGTCGTGATGTTCGCGCACATAGTCAGGACATGCGTATATTGTGCGGAAGCGATGCCGTCAGCGCGGATGGCCGGTGTGGATGTCATGTTCCATGGCAGATCAAGCACTTCGTGAACGTACTGTGTGACAAGTTTGAGCAAAGATGACCATCCCATCATCTGGGCGAAACGTGTCACACCCGCATACATCCACACTGATTGAGCCACAATTTGTAGGGACGCGCGAATTTCCTGCTTGTTTCGTGAGCGGAATGCATCAGCAGCAGAAGTGATGGATGCGTGAGCATGTCGTAAAAAGTGTTCACATGTTGTAATAAGGGCCTCATACGACGAACGGTCCCACGGAATGCCGCAATGCTTTGCACAATCAGCCCATGCAGCCAGATGGCACATGGCCGTGCCGATAGCACCATTGACACTGGATGTCGGCCTCGACTGGCCTGCAGCATTGGTCAAGAATCCTTCTGAAAGTGGGGCCCAAGCCTGGACCATGGGTCCATTCACGCCCAAGTCGCCATGCCGAGGGCCTTGAAATGCCCGGTGCGTCCACACATTGAGTACGTTGTACAAAGCCTGGGCGGAGTACCATTGTATGTCGTCAGCGCTCACTTTGTTGGGAAGGGACTGAGTCCAATCAGCCAAGCGCGATAGCGCTACGGCCAGTTCACGAATGCTGGTGCTTGCAAGACCATAATGACCAAGCGCAGCCAGAATGCGGAGTGTCACAAACAAGAACGCATGTTCTTGTCGTATAATATTGGTAGCAGCAGACGGACTGGCTGCATCAGCCGAACTTGGTGAGGACGATACGTCTCGAGGTGGTATAAGCACATAACGCAACAAAGGATCGATCACTCCCTCATCAACGAGCGAAGACGCAACATCACGATTTGATTGGACCATGCGCAGAAGAATCAGGACTGCCTCCATAGACGGAAATGACTCGTCTGCCACAGGCCAGGCCCGCCGCGTGCAGCCCAACTGCACTACAGCCTGGACCAGATGCGGATGTTGTGCGAGTGCCTTGGCGCAGGCTTGATGATGGAGGACAAGCATGCAAAGAATTGAGACTATCGCGTCTGTGTGTGCAGCATTTTCAACGAGCCAGGTATCCAAAGCATCCAAGACATGCATGCGAAGCAATGCATCAGCCCAATCATGCTGCAGAAGCTCGAGGTGTGATGCATCTGGTGAATGCAGCGGGGGCGCATGGGAGTGAGGTGTCCAAGCATCCTGCTGGGATGCAGGCCACAGCCAGTTTACATCTGGATTGGCGCACGTGAGCATGTCGGCAAGAATGAAGGGGTCATCTGGCACGTTTGAGACGGCACGACAAGCTGCATCAAGGCAAGGAACAGCGGCTAACCTGACACTGCGATGCCGATCCTGTAAAAGCCAAAAAGAAGTGAGAAGAATGCGCGCTCGGATGGCATGTGCATCAGCATTCAAAGCAAGCTGGGCTGAGTTTGATAGTGGTGCCCCGGTTTGCGACGAAGGATAACGTTCGCTAATTCGTTGAAGCACTTGAAGCGCCAACGCTCGTTGTGATGCAACGCTACTTTGTGCGAGATGAAGGAGCTCCTCGAGCGTGTAGCCAGGTACAGATTGCTCGCTGCCGTGGTGATGCAAGCCCGCGAGGTAGGTAGAATCTGGTGCCTCTGCCCATGTATGGCGCGAGTCAGTCGTGACATGCCCATGAAAATCAAAGCGCACGCTAGACGTGGTTGTGGGATTTGGTGAAACAGTCCATTCGAGTGCGGCTGGCACGGCGTCTGGTTCATTAGGAAAATACTTCTGCCGGAAAGACTCCCAATGATCGCGATCTGAGATTTGTGCGGACTTCGGAGGATTTGTCTGGATCTCTTCATCAAGCTCGGTTGCACGACGCTCAATCGATGGCCATCCAGCTGATGGATGAGTTTCGTGTTTATCTAATGGTTGTTCATGAGTTGGATCGCGCCGCGCGCTTCGTTGTGCCAATTTCTCCAGTACGTCCTTTCCAAAAAACGATTCCGCATCCTTTAGCTCATCCGCCCGTGTCTCGTAACTCATGCTTGCCACTTTTGACTCATTCTCTAGCGATATGTCTTGCATCAGTGATGTCATAGCCTCAGGCGGTGCGCCACCACCTGGATCACGAGAGGCATCCTGCATAGGCACGAGCTCATCCCTTGGGGGTGATGGTGGCTTGCGAGAAGAGTCTTTTTTAGTGCGCTCAAGACGTGAGCGACGAAACGCAGACATTGGCTTGCCATTGGTCCCCATAGGTTCTATGTCCCTGGGTCGTGACGATGAAGCTGGCTCCCGCTCTAAGATCTCTCCCATAATGGGACGAATGGGCGTCGACAGATCGGTGGGAGTATCTTTTGGATCATCTGAACATTCATAGTCACTTTGAGACGCCTCCAATGTCTCCTTTGCTGCATGAGTCGTTGACGAAGTGGTTTGAACATGTGAGATGCTAGGTGGCTTAGCACGCACGACTTTGGCTGCTGGAGGCCAATCGATCCATGGGTCGTCACCGTCACTTGCCTTTAATTCAGAAATACGTGGGCGCACTCTTTCGTATGGCGCCTGCATACCAGCTAGAAACGGTGCCTGGAACGAGGGAAGCGTGCGTTAGTGCGACCAAGAGAGGCGAGTTAAGACAGATGACAAACTGATGTTACTACACGCCAACCAGATGGAGGGGCCTCCACATGCGGAGTGGAAATTGTTGTTGTCCAAACACGCCCGTCAGGTAGCATGCGAACAAGATCCTATTGACTATGGTCTGCACAGCTGCTTGAAGTACAACTTGGGCCAAGATGGAGAAACAGGGGTCGAGTCATCGAGGAATCAATGCCGTCCGAAAAGGATGTTGGAAGGAATACATCATTCAATATATAAAAAAGTGCATGAAAGACACAACATCGGGTGCAGTGCGTCGATTGTTTAATAAGGTGTCAATGGGCCGCTATCTCAACAGGTCGCAAGTCAACCCAATATGTATCTGGATGTGAAGATGAAACGACATAGATGCCTTGGTCAGCCTGGCGCATGTAGGTTTCGCAACGAAATGGACGCGCTGCCGGACCGATTGGCGTGATTCGAATGCGGGGATATAAGAGCCATCCTGTACGCACAGGAAGCAAAGTCGTGTGAATCGTGTGGTGGCTCTCGAGCTGCTGAGCCGGGATTTCCCACATGCCTTTTTTATTACCCCAGACAAGCCAGTGGTCGAAATCGGTGAGGATATTGTACTGCAGGACTGTGGACGCATCGTCATCTGACGCTTGGGACCAAACAAGGGAAATTGTTACATCGATCGTGATGTCGATAGGCTCGCCCAGTGAAATATGTGAACGTTCTGGCGCGAGAATGCTCACGGAATTGACAGCATCGACGAATGGCACATCTACTGGCAGAGTGAGTGTGCGCCATTGTAAGCACTTTTGACTCGCCTCCCATGCATGCTGTTGTGCTGCGTTCTGCTGCACATGTGACGGCGCGGTTGTCGGAATAAGCATGGCATCCATAGACGGATCCTCCAGCCTAGCAAACACGCCGCGAACAAGCTCAAGTACTTGGATAGATCGCTGAGATTCCTGTGGCCAGCCCCAACGGAAGAGTGTATCGTGCCAATACTTGGCTTCGTACATCGGAGTTGATCCCACGTCGAATGTCGCGTGTTCAAGACATTCGCATAACGCGCGCTGCAGCAGCTGCTGGTCGCCATCCATCCACGAAGGCGTTTGCGCGAGAAGTAGCGACAAATAATACAGCGCAAGGCCTTGGGCTTCGTCGGCTGCCGTGCGATAGACAATCGACAGCGCAAATGGAGGATTGGCCGCTCGGCGAGTGCCAAGGTATTTGTACTGGAACTGGAGTAAAAATGTGCTCGCTTCACGTGGACGCATCCGAAGAGGTACACTCTGCACCGGGACCTGTATACTCACCGGCCCCTCTTCGGAAGCTGTCACCTGAGGCGTGCAGACACGCACATGCGTGCCGGCGGTGGCTTCCAAGGATAGCTTCGATAGAAGATGGTGCAGACGGAAGAAGTCCTGAATGTTGATACTAAATGGCAAATGAAGTGGTGCACGCAAAGTGCGATGGACAGAGCAATCGTAGCCATTCCGCTGGAAGTAGACTACGATGGACAGTTCGATGTACGGCGTCCGTGGCACATACGACACCGGCAAAGCCATGGTACACGATGTACGCGCTGGTAAATGTCGAAGGAGCAAGGAACCAGACTCGGTTCGTGACACGCTGGTCTCACGGTTATCGCAAGCCAAGCATGGGTCTTCGTCCAGCTTGAGACGCACATCGCCGTGTGCTAAGACAGAAATAGTGGCTTCCTCCAAGGGGTCTCTTCCACTGTCGAGATGCAGTTCGACGGATCGCGCATCCTGCAAAGACATTACACGAGGCATTGACACATGCATCTGCAGCGCGGCGCCATCTGCAGGAATGCATATACGATGACGTCGGTACTCGAGTTGCTGTGCATCAGCCAGTGTGGATAAGGAAGCAGCGCTCTGCACAATGCTCTCCAAAAGCACGCGGCGGAACTGGATCTGCGTTGCTTGCAGGTGGAAGTAGCCGACGGCACTGGTCATGCACACAAGGCGCAGACGATTGAGCCCCGGCTCTAGTGTATGTGCACTCGCGCTGAACTGGAGCTGGACTTGACGGTAGTTGGCGACCCAGATATGAACGGCATCAACAGATAATGGCTTTGGTAGGTATGAAAAGAGATCAATGTCCAAGAACGTATGAGCGCCGTCACGGTCCGCACGTATGCTGCGTACATGTACGCGGCATCCATTGTAGCCAACGAGCGTGGCATACGTGTGTTGGTTGTCGCTTTCATCAGCCAGCCATGTGAGGAGGCTCATTTCATCCATGGGCTGCGGGCTAAGTGGCTGTGCTCGCAAGGTGCTGATCGCCTGGATAGCTGCCACAAGCGCCTGGATCCATACGTCACCATGTGCTAAGTGCTCAGCCTGGAGGCACGCCAGGTACTGCGAGTGTGTAGGGCCATAAAGCACAGCGGAATAAGGCAACGCTGGGTGTGCAAGCAGCTCATCCCACAGGGCATGCGCATGGTGGAATGACGACCGGCTCATGTGGAAGCACGCGAGTATGTACTTGAGGCGGAGTGTGCGAGGAGTCTGCTGGCACAAAACAGCAGCAAGTAGCGCGCGGTGGATCACATTGCATAGCTGTGATTCAAAGACATGCCGATGAGCCATTGCCTCGACGAGCTCCTTGCGAGTGATTCGTGCATCGGGCGCGAACATCGAGAGTGAATCGGATGCGACAAACTGGAATGGCTCTACACGCGGCAAATGACCCGACTGGAGACCAATGCTGATAAGCTGACGCACTGCGAGCTCCAGAAGCTCAGCTTTGGCTGCATGGAATGCATGTGTCGTCTTTACATCGTCTGTTTCTCCTTGCGCCTCAACAAGCCACGCTTGGCACTGCTCGACAGCATCCAGTGCCACCGAGAATGACCATGCCTCAAGGAACGCTTGCGCGAGAAGATGCCGGTGCGGACGAAGCATGCGAGTGACGGAAGCGATAAATGCCGGTGTCATCTGCATCACTTGCACGACTTCCCCAAGCGCCGCATGCACCGTCGAGCGGCGTGCGTACAAGTAGCACTGGATATCAAAGAGCGAGAGCCTGTTCGAAGCCATCAGCGACAGGTACGGCTTGCGTAAAGGACCCAGGAGCATAAGGCTATCGTCGCCAGGCTCGTTTCCGCCAGGAACAAATGGCGTCCGGCCATCGGCGATACAGCGCTCCAGATGCGTCTCCACTGTGTCGTAGATATGCAACACATCATGGAGGAGGCCAAGTCCTTCGAGTGTCTGAATGACAAACTCCTTGCGTGTGATCGAACCACTGAGAGTCCAGTTGACGCCTTTGGTCGATTCATCGTACATGCTAACGACGCGGTCCTGCATGCCAAGCACCCGTCCAAGAGATGCGAGCGTACATGTCTTGATGTGAGCAATGATATCAATCCATAGAGCCGGATCGTTGTCTTTGCTACTGGTAGGTAGCTTCGAAAGGGCCAGCACATGCTCTTTCGCACTCGAATTAAAGTCTGCACGAAGCTTTTCAAGAACCGTGCCCTTGTTCATGGTATAGAAGCGTCCCATAGCACTCTTTCCAGAGCTAGTCGCGCTTGACGCCGTAAAGACACCACTGGATGGCGGCGGCAATAGCACAATTAAATGTTCTGGCGGCAGTGCAGTGCCTGCCTTGTCCTGCTCGTCGCTCCGTATCGTGGATAGGTGATCAAAGTCATTGGGTATGTGCTTTCGAAGCGTTGCGAGCCAATGTCGAATCTCATTCCGTACTTGCGCTCGGTACACGTCAATGTCATCGCATGTGACAAAGAATATGTGCACGCAAGGCACACGTTCGAGAATCTGGACGTTTTGCTGATTTGGTAAGTGCGTCGCGAGTGGAATTAGTTCCACGTTGAGGTTTTGAATCGTTCGAAGCGCTGGCACAGAATCCATACCACTCGATCCACTAGATCGCTTCAATGGACGCAAAGTTTGCATCGTCACTGGTGGACGCCAATGCAGATTTCGCAGAGGGAACTGCTCAGCAAGGAGTGGGACGATATGCGCAAGTTGGGCCGTCGCTTGCGACGCTGAGTGTGTCGCATACGTTATGGGCACACGCACGTCAGATCCTGGGTCTGTCATGGTATGCACACTCGCACACAAGGCTTGATCTAGCGACGACTTCTTGCCCGAGTAGTTTCACACACTCACGTCCACACACTTTCTCTCTCTCTCTCTCTCTCTCTCTCTCTCTCTCTCTTGTTCTCTCTAGCGCCCCCGTATAATATAAGCACGGATATGTATGGCCGCCAGTGGCTACGTAGATCCGTGTTTTGAACAGAACAAAGGCAAACGTGGTGTGGTTCCAAGCTTGAATGTAAACGCGCGTCGAGCAGGAATCGTCCGTAGCGAGTGGTCTCCCTCCAGCTGGCCTAAGCCAACCTGATCACCATTCACCTCGCGCCCCACAAAATGCATGCAGGGATACGTGTTCGATCGTGCACGTGATGAGATCGTCTGTCACTTCAGGCGCGCGCCTCCGGGGGGGAGGGGTATGGGAGGAGGACGAGACAGACTTTGGCACCGATATAATTGCTTACGTGCGTTATGAGCTTGAGACCCACGGGTCGAGCAACAGTGCATGGTCTGCCATAGTTGTAGCATATATGCCATTGATCTTTGTCATATATCCAGTGAGTGACACACTAGCTAGTAAGCCATTATCGCTTGCTACTTCCCTACATAGCATCCACAAGCGCCTTCAATTGTGTTTTATCGAGGATTCTAAAGTCGCCCGTAGGTCGACCATCCTTCGACGTCGCAGGAGTTACTTGCGCAAGTTGAACATTGTTTTCATCAAGCTTCTCTTCCATCACCTGCTTAAGTACACGTAACGCCAGAAGAGACGCGTCACGCAGCGAAAGATCCTTCGAATACTTTTCTTGCAACTCGCCCTGCGCGCCCTCCGACCCACTTCCTATCGCCTTTGCATCGTAACGCACAAAAGTGCCAGAAGGATCTGCGTGAAAGAGCTGTGGCCCATTTTCATCGATGCCAATGATCAGGAGCGCCACCCCAAATGGTCGACTCATAAGCGCTTCGTCATCCTCTGTGTTCTCGCCAAAGCGCAGGGCCAAGTCACACACAGCCTGCGCAATACTCTCGACCTTGATCTCTTCATCGTAGACAAACCGATGGTTTTGACTTGTAACACGCGCATGGTCAATCATAGTGCGTGCATCAGCAGTAAGTCCACTCATGGCCGCACCCAGATGAGAATCGATCTCCATGATCTTCTCAATGGAGCTATTCTCAAGCAGTGATGACTGCACGCGCTTTTCCACACCAAGCACAGCACCTTCTTTGGTTACAATGCCGACAGTCGTCGAGCCGAGCTTGATCGCCTCCAATGCATATTCAACTTGAAACAGACGGCCCTCGGGTGAAAACGTATTCACGCCGCGGTCTGTTATTCATGGTTAGCATATTCACTGCCACCCGCACACGTATCCTGTCTACACGCACCATATTCAGACCGCGTAAGAAACATCACGTCCACGTCACACTCGTGCTTACCAGCGAAGCAAGTGTACAAGTAGCGCCGCCACAAGAACGCCGCCCCACGTATTCGTGCGGACGTGCCCAGGAAACGACGCGAATCCAAATCCACCCTCGATCACATGCTTAGTCAGCCCTACGACACAAACACCTCGATGGCAAAAGACCTGCTATTCGCTGCGCCAGCGACGCCCCAAGTGCCCAACATCAAACACACTTGCGCACACACTCCAGCTGTCCGCCCGTTATATTGCTTGTGCTTGGTGTTTCTAGCTAGCAGATATGGTGCGTACACTTTTTAGAAGCGTGTAGTGCTGACGAAATTCCTGAAGGACTTGGAAGAAATGTATGTGGTGTCAATGGTGTGCACTTACCGTCCAGCGGGAACAAGCTCTCGAACTTGACATTCTATGACTTGAAGCAACTGTATACCCAGGCAAAGAATTATGCACTCAACATTAGTGAGATTGAGGCCAAGGTTCGTGAAGCGACGAACGATGATCCATGGTGCGTACTCTATGTGTCCAGTGCACTAAGACCGCAGGGGCGCGAGCTCTACGTTGATGCAGGAGATCGCTCAGGCTACGTTCAACTAGTATGTTCATGGCGCGACGCGCGGCGTGTAATGGTGAAGCATAAGTTCAGAATGACTAACGTTGTTCCCTAGTCATGACTTTAACGAAATCATGCCCACAATTTTCCGTCGCTTTGTTGAGAAGGAAGCTCATGACTGGCGTCAGATCTACAAAGTACGTCACACACACACACACACACACACATCCAAAAATGTCGCTTCCTTTCATCCAACAACGATGATCTAACAACAGGCGCTCCAACTACTTGAATATATTGTCAAGAATGGCTCCGAACGTGTCGTCGATGAAGCTCGTGCTCACTTGTCGACGATCAAAATTCTGCGCAACTTCCACTACATCGACGAGCAGGGAAAAGACCAGGGCGTGAACATCCGTGCTCGTGCAAAAGAATTGGCTGCCCTGCTGTCCGATGTCGATATGATCCGCATGGAACGACGCAAGGCTCGTGCGAACCGTGCCAAGTACCAAGGGGCTGGTAGCGCCGACTTTGTGCCAGGTAGTGGTGGCGGTCGTTACGGCGGATTTAGTAGCGACGCATATTATGCGAGCGGCGGTGCTTCCGGAGCCTATGGAAGCGCTGCTTCGGCAGCATCTGCTCAGCCTGACTTTGATGAATATGACGCAGGCGATGATGAGACTCACACGGCACCTTCCTCGGTAACTCGGCCAGCTCCGGCTCAGACTGCTGCATCGACACAGGGTTCTGCTCAGCCAGCTGTCGCAGACCTTTTTAGCTTCGACGACGAGCCTGCCCCTACTCCGAAGACTGCCGCTTTGACTTCCGAAAACGATGGCCTGGGCTCTGCTGCTGGGTCCTCTTCTTTAGCAGATGCGGACGACTTTGACGACTTCCAGTCGGCTTTGCCATCCCAGCCTTCTTATGCAAGCACAAAGAGTCCAGCTGGCTCGACGGGATCGTCGACGCCTGCGGGACCGAAGAACAATGGCGCTCTCTTTGACTTGCTGGACAATGCGCCCCTTACTTCATCCTCGACCAAACCCGTCATGCCAAGCGCACCTGCACCATCGCGGTCTCAAACGCAAGCTCGTTCTCCAGCTCCTGCACCAGCCCCCCTTTCTATTCCTCCTCCAGTGTCCTCCTTGCAGCCAAATCCAAAGCCAGCAGTCATGAAGCCAACGTCGACGCCGACTCAAAAAGCCCCAGCTTCGTCTGCATCGCTCTTTGACGATTTGTGGGCAGAGTCGCGTGGCAGCGCTGGGGTGACATCCAAGGTAGGCAATAACAAGAGTATGGCACAGCTGGCAAAAGACCAAACTAGTCATTCTGTTTGGGGATCAGCACCGTCGGGCCGAGGTGCACCTGCATCGACATCGACATCGTCATCGACATCGTCAGGCGCGTCAAAAGATTTGTTTGATTTGCTGTGACCAGGAACACCTCCACATTTGCACGTGAGGCTCAGTGTGCGTCCAGGCCATTGCAGAAGGGTATAGATTTCGAAGTACGTCATGATTGCTATGAGTGTGCGAGAGTAGTAAGGATGCTGCCCATAAAAGCTATGCCTGTGGCAATGCACGTAGCCATCTCACAAAGAGATTGGATGTAGTCAAGGTGGTGCAGTGAGTAGGCTGGCACAGCCTCTCCAGGATCCTCAATGTCACAAGAGCTCAGACTGCCACGTCCATTCGTGTCGGACCAAAAAATATACAGCTGTTGCAAGCACAGTCGAAGGTATAGACTTCCATCGAGAGTAGGTATAGGGAGCATGTTAAGTATCAGCAGGGCGGAATTTACAACCAACACGAGTTGAAATACATAGGTCATAGACATCAACAATGCATCAACCCATGCGGGTGGTATAAGGAATGACCATGGTGCTCGGAGTGTATGCGTAGACACGTGCATCGATTGAGACAGTCCACGAAAAGGCCCTCGCAACACGACAAGACCCGTCATTGCACCATAATCTATACCCACCCGCACCAAAGCAGGCGCATGAGGATCTGGTACAGCACACACACCTGCGTCACACGTTTCTCGACATCGCACACTTTGCGGCATGTCAAACAAGTACATAGGTCGTAAGCATTTTTGTATCTTGGCACTTTGAAAACAGGCAAGGGTATCGTTAGGGTATCGGCAGCATTCGTCCGTGGCGTTCAACCATATGGCACTGGGAATGCACCAGCCTGGCTCTGCCGGCATCGGAACATCTTGCACAAGGCGATTCCACAAATACATTCTCTCATTACGGTGAAGATTTTCAAGTCCTAAATCATTCAGTGCAGTGATTCGAGATCCACGTGGGATGATGTCATGAAGCGCGCCTGATGTGTGTACATGCAAGCCATGTGTGTCGGTCCACATGCAAGAAAGAAGGCCGTGCACCAGAGCACAGAACCCAAGAACCATTGCATTGTGCCAGACGCCTGCACTGATGATGCGCCATTTCGTACGCATGGAACATGTACCAAGGTCGGGGAGACTCACGTATGCGATAGGCACACCAGGAAACACAAGCCACAGGCCCATTGACAGGGGGCGAATCTGATGCAGCGCTGCCGCGATGGCATGCCCCGCTTCATGAGTTATTTGACTTACAACGCCCACAAGAAACAATGGTAGCACATGGCGCAAGGGCATGTTGACGCCTGGGATCAGGGGCGTCAGCCACAGCGGGGTTGAGCTAGTGCTAGAGCCAGACACGCTATTATCAAGATGCAACGACAGCGCGGAGAGCGATGAAACCTGCTGGAATTCTGACCGTTTATGAAAAGAAGTCTCAGTTGAAGACATAAGCATCTTGTTCCATAGTTGCGAGCAAGTCACGAGGACTATGCCTATGCCTCCCATCATAGCGGCTCCTGCGACAAGAATGCCCGCATCATAAAAAAAAAGTGCCAGCTTGTACGCTTTACCTTGAAGCAGAGGACGTACAATTGTTGCTGGCCATGCATTAAAGCAAGTCACATCCCAATGAATCCATCCCCGTTCGACGCGCAGGCGCATCCATGAGGGCACATTCCTGCGCAGCTTTAGATGCAAGACAGCAAGTGCTCCTGTCCAGATAATCACACATATCATGACTTGAAGAAGCATATTGATTCAGATGTCCGTTTCTACGGACGTGACGCGGCGCACGTCAGTCGCAGCGAACCAGCCAGTTCTGCCCTCGTCTGGAAATGAGCACTGGATCTTCGATGATTGCAAGGATCACGCACACTCCTTTTTGGCCATACGCACAGACATGAAGAGCATGTCGGCCGAGCTACGTGACGATGGATAGAAGGTAATGCAGCGAGGGAAGGTGGGATGACTGTCTCTTATACACAT